>Ga0136643_10014342_pt1 | contig 11888 bp, 14 predicted proteins | sample TergutLab28metaG_FD_96883 | JGI IMG/M metagenome (GOLD analysis project Ga0136643, IMG submission 96883) | Labiotermes labralis P1 segment gut microbial communities from Petit-Saut dam, French Guiana - Lab288 P1 (version 3) (version 3) | ecosystem: Host-associated > Arthropoda: Insects >...
CTTTTGTTGTGCGCCGCATAACTTTTGGCTTTCTGGCCCAGTCTATTTCAGCACTGCCACGCTTTCGGTAACTAAAGTATCTTTCAAAGCACACAACGAAAAAGACCGTTGCAAAAGCATTAATAGCAGCCTCAGTCATAGCTACGTCTGGTGCGCCGAGTAAAAGGTAGCATACCGATGTAAACAGCGATAAAATACCAAAATAGACAAATACACGAATAATACGCCGCTCAACAATGATAAGACCTGCGTTTATGAACCATGCAGCTAGTAATGCAATGATTATATGTTCTCCACCAAACATTATAACTCTTCCTCTTCTTTGTTAATATCAGTCTCTTGTATCTTTGTGTCGTCTTTAAGCTTGTGCCCTGCGGCGTATGCTGAACGAGTCATTACATGCGCAACCAAAGGGTTTAAAATCAGTATTATAACAAGAATGAGCAACAATTTCCCCGAAAAAAAAGAAATACCATGGCGAATTGCTACGCCTAAAATTACAGTCATCATCCCTACTGTATCAATTTTACTGGCAATCAGAATGCTCGGATAAAAATCTTTGTACTTATAGAGGCCGATAACGCCTATAGCCATAAAAACTAAGCCTATGCCAATAACTATATTACTCAAAAGCACCAAATCATTTCGCCCCCTTTTTACGTTTAAGCTTAAATTTAATAAATTTAAACTTGGGCTTTTTCTTCAAATTTTCATTTTCTTCTTTATCTGCAATAATTCTATCCGACATAAAATTAGCTAAAAAAACTGTGCCGATAAAACCACAAATGGCGTATATTATAGCAAAATCCAAAAAATACCCTGTATCGTGTATAGATGCAAATACAATGATCAATAGAATAATCTTGGTCATAACCAAATTGACGCCCAAAAGCCTATTCCAAATAGACGGGCCTTCGATAATCCGCACTATGTATATGCATAAATATATAACTAAAGCGATTTGAATCCACATCATAAACATATCCTCAATTCGTAACACTATTTTTGCGCCTTGATAAGCCGCCTCTCCAAATGCCCTTTTAAGCTTTCATCTCGCTCTTCTATCGAGATTACTTTGCCTTTAGGCTTAAGCCACAGCAAAGTAAATTCTTTGCCATCTAATTTAATAAGCACTGAGCCTGGCACAAGTGTAATTGAGTCTACCAAAATAGACCGAAGCGACTCACTCCGAAGATCTGTCTCCATCTGAACAATCTCAACATCCACTCCGGTAAAAACCAATTTAACCACATAAAAACCGGCCATATACACCTGCCCTATTAGGTATAGCGGGTACGTAGCCAGTTTAAAGAAATTTGCATCATTCATTTTGTCGGGTGGAAGTGCCCAGGAACAGAAAAAATGCGTCAAGACAGCAAAAATCAGGCCCGACAATATCGTAGCACCGTTAAACTCCTCCCGTAACAAAATCCACACGCAAGTGAGTGCCAAAATAATGAAAATATTGCCGACCTTCACAATGTCGCCTCCAAAATACAATAGTGACTCGAACAATGCGAGCCGCATATTTCTATAACACATGGCTATTCTAGCAAAAACTTTAGGGGTTGTCAACCGGATAAAGTTATGCTCGCAGGCAGTCGCAGGAGCTTGCTTATTTTTGGCCAAAAATGTTGAAATATCCAATGCAGATTGTGATTTAAGTTCACGGGCAAACAAGGAAAGCTTCTGCAGAAAGCTTTGCAGATTAACCTCTTCTACGGCATCACGCAAATCAAATCGCCTATGTCAAACTTATTGTATAGATACCTAGGTACAATAAACACTCTATCTACTTGTACTAATTCGTTATCATAAATATACTCACCCACAATATGTAACCTGTGCTCTATATATCTAGTAATCGGTGTAAGTGTCCCTGTACGTCTGATAGATTCCTTGCCTACAACTTCACCTTTAAAGGTGGGGTTGTTGATTAGAGTATAAATTTCATTTCTTCTTTTGCTATCAGAATGCAACGATACTATTATGATTATGAAAAATAGTGCAACTAGACTTACAATCAAAAGTATTTCTTTAATATTTATTGAATTCAAATGATACCCTCCTATTTTTAACTTAAAACATCATTTATATTGTTCATTACGGAATGGTTTTATATTCTTCATTGCACAATAAACAATATTTAAATGTTTGTCAATACGTAATTCTAAAATGTTATGTAAAATGTTAATTTTATTTAGATAGGCCAGAGATTAAAATCAACGTCGGAGGTGACGCACATGAGTAAAAAGGCACAAACAGAAGCTGGAAAAGAATATAAGAAAAAAATACAGCGGGAAATGGCTAATCGGATAAAAGAGCGGCGAAAATCTTTAAAATACACTCAAGAACAATTTGCAGAAATAATTGATATTACAACAAGCTCCTATAGAAGGATTGAAAATGCATTCCAAAGGCCTTCGTTGGACACATTAATAAAGATTGCTCAGAACCTAAAAATATCACTTGACTATATTGTGTTGGGGAAAAATGAAAACTTTGCAGATTCACCAACGGTAGCAGAAATGCTAACGGCATTACTTGATTTTTCCGATCCAGATAAAGTAAAACATGCGGCAGAAATATTAATTAAGTTAACGAAGATAAAAGAAGAACAGTAATCATTAACAATCGCTTGTTTTTTTGGTGATGCACTTCCCTTCTCGCAATAACTTATTTTATGTGCATAACCAGTGTTGCACCATTTTTTTGAGCGTAATTTACCGAAGGCCGCCGGCTGAAAGCAATTTGAGGCGGCAGTCGTTAGCGGTTCTTGCGAAACGATTAGAGGATTCAAGCGACAAAAAAATGTGTAAAACAGGTTATGCACCATTCCCAGTCCTCAATGGTCGCCTACAAAAAAAGGAGCCATCATTACGACAGCTCCGCTCATACATCCGTTATTGCATTCTCGTCTCCAACATCTTAACTGCAAGCTCCACACAATTCTCAACATCACTAATCGAACACATTTCATTGTCCGAATGAATGTATCTGGTCGGCACAGATACAACTCCGGCCTTCACGCCGCCTTTTGTAATCTGAATAGCGCCAGAGTCTGTACCGCCTCTAGTGAGTATTTCAAACTGGTACGGAATTTTGTTGTCTTTAGCAACTTTTTCCATATAGTTAACAATTTCCGGTGAGCATATTAATGATGAGTCTTTTATCTTGATTGCCGCACCTTCGCCCATTTTCATAGGAAGCTTAAGTGCATTTGGAGTATCGCAAGAAGCGGTAACATCAAATGATATCGCAAGATCAGGCTCAATTGTGTAGCCTGATGCTCTTGCACCTTTAAGGCCAAGCTCCTCTTGAACAGTGAACACAAAATAAGTATCATATACTGGATTCTTAAGTTTCTTCGCAGCTTCAAGCATAATATAACAGCCTATTCTGTCATCCAAATACGGCCCCATTATAATTGTATCATCAACATAAGTCTCGTTGCAGTATATACAAGTGTCCCCTATTTTAACTTTTTTAAGAGCTTCTTCTTTGCTTGCTGCAGCTATGTCTATATAAAGCTTATCCATATTAAAGTCTGTCTTCATATTCTCAATACGCTCAGAGCGGATAACGCCTATTGTACCGTTTTGAAATCTAACTCTTTGATTAAAAAGCGTATATTCGCTAAAGCCGCCTAGGGTTGCAAATCTCAAAAAGCCATTGTCATCAACATGACTAGTCAAGAAGCCTATCTGATCCATATGACCTGCAAGCATCATTTTAGGACCATCAGCTTTTTTACGTGCAATTAAGTTGCCCAATGTGTCCGTATAAACCTCATCAACGTAATCTTTAATTTCCGCTGCTATGAATGCATTTATCTCGCCCTCAGAACCAGATGGTCCAAATGCTTGGCATATATCTTTAACTAATTTTTCATTCATATCCGTATGTCCTCCCTCACTATGCTATAATATGCGCATCAAGGAAACGCATAAGCGTTTCGTCCAGGCGCAACGAGACTTTGTGGAACAAAGTCGAGATTATGTTATAATATGCGCATCAGAGAAACGCATAAGCGTTTCGTCCAAGCGCAACGAGACTTTGTGGAACAAAGTCGAGATTATGTTATAATATGCGCATCAGGGAAACGCATAAGCGTTTCATCCAGGCGCAACGAGACTTTGTGGAACAAAGTCGAGATTATGCTATAATATGCGCATCAAGGGAAACGCATAAGCGTTTCGTCCAGGCGCAACGAGACTTTGTGGAACAAAGTCGAGATTATGTTATAGTACCTCACCGTTTCCATAAGCAAAAACAAATTTTTGCGCAAGCTTTAAGAAATTCTCCAAATCCGCCTTATCCACTACTGAAACCGGCGAATGGATATATCTGCATGGCACAGCAAGGCCGATTACCGGCGTGCCGCCATGAGCTATGTGATAATTTGCCGCATCAGTGCCACCCATTTGCGAGCGTCTGAACTGATATGGTATATCGTTTTTATCCGCAACTTCTGTAAGTGCGTCTATATACTTCCTCAGATAAACACTGGTTCTGTCTATCATTGAGATAGACGGCCCATTGCCTTGCACATTGACAGTCTGATGATCTTTAATACCCATAGAATCCGCTGAAATCGTGCCTTCAAGATTTAGTATTAAGTCAGCATGTATCTGATATGCAGCAATTGCCGAGCCACGAAGCCCTACTTCTTCTTGCACCACAAAGCAAGCGGTGAGCTTATACGGATAATCCGACTTTAAAACCTCTATCATAGCCAAGCATCCTGCACGGTCGTCAAGTGCTTTAGCTTTAATTTTAGATCCAAACTCCACATACTCGCTATCGAAAGCCACAAAGTCGCCGATTTCAACCAACTTTTCCGCTTCTTCCTTGCTTTCGGCTCCTATGTCTATGTACAGTTTGTCGATAGACAAGGCTTTTGTACGCTCGGTAGGAGCTTGAAGATGTATAGCCTTTGTACCTATTACGCCCGGCAGCCTGTCTTTACCTATCCTTACTATTTTTGCCGGCAAAATTCTAGCGTCGACGCCCCACGAATGAAACCTTATGTATCCATCTTTGTCGATATGCGTAACACATAAGCCAACTTCATCCATATGCGCTGAAAGAGCTATGTGACGCCCTGCTTTATCCTTGTTTTTAACTGCTATTAAGTTGCCCATTCTGTCTGTATACATTTCATCCACATAAGGCTTTATCTCTTCTTTTATAATCTCCCTGACTTCGCACTCAAATCCGGGCATTCCGTTAGCATCCGTCAATCGTTTTATAAGCATAGCAACTCCTCCAAATCTATGGCAGATAAATCCAATACGTAGCTAGAAATTAGCTTAGCCGTAAGCATTATATCTTTCATTCTCATAACCTCAACGGAGGTGTGCATGTATTTGAGCGGATAACTAATTACGCCGGTAGCAACGCCACAGCCCGCAATTTGCATAGTCACAGCGTCAGTACCGCTCATACCAGGCTCAACACTTCTCTGATGTGCGATATAGTGATCCTTGGCAGTTTTTATAAGGCTGTCATAAACTCTTGGATGAATGTTTATACCTCTGGCAATTACAGGCCCTCCGCCAAGTTTCTTGCCCTTAGGCTCGGAAACATCCGGGCTCACAGCATGGCATACATCTAAAGCTATAGCAATATCGGGCTTTAAAGTGTAAGTCGCTGTGCGCGCACCTTGCGCCCCTAGCTCTTCCTGAACAGATGCAACGTAATATACGTCTATATCACAGTCCACATTCTTCAAGTCTTTCATGCACTGATAAAGAGCCGCAATCCCTGCACGGTCGTCAAGTGCTTTGCCCGCTACAGTATCACCCTTAAGGTCTATCGCCTCTCGCTTTATAGTGACAACGTCCCCAATTCTTACCAACTCTTTTAACTTTTCATCGCTAAGGCCTGTATCTATGGCCATATCTTCAACCTTGTGAGCATTTTTTGCTTCTTCCGCCGTTGTGATATGCGGCGGTTTAACGCCTATGATTCCATATACTTCCTTTTTACTATGTACAAAAACCTCCTGCGCTACCAAAGAACGCTGGTCGTATCCGCCAATTTCTTCAAAGCGTAAAAATCCGCCCTTTTCATAACCGGATACCATAAGGCCAATTTCGTCCATATGAGCTGAAAACAACACGCTATACTTTCCCTTACCTTTTTTGTGACCAATCACATTACCAAGCGTGTCTGTCCAAACTTCGTCACAGTACTCTTTAAAAGCCTCGCTGACAAGGCCTGCGGTTTGCTGAAATTCAAATCCTGACACACCTGTGGAATTACACAGGCTAAATAAGAACTCCTTAGTTGTGGCCAAAAAAACACCTCCTAGGAAATTAGTGATTATAATTATAACACAGCTTTAATAAATTGAGTATATGAAAAAGTTAAATATTGCCATTTATTCTAGAAAATCTAAGTTCACAGGCAAGGGCGAAAGTACAGAAAATCAAATAGAGATGTGCAAAGCTTATCTCCTCGTTAAATTTCCCGAGCAATATTGTGAAAAAGGATTATACATATATGAAGACGAGGGTTTTTCTGGCGCGCATATCAATCGCCCCAAGTTCCTTCAGATGATGAGAGATGCCCGCGAATCTAAATTCGACACCATCATATGCTATAGGCTTGACCGCATAAGTCGCAATATAAGCGACTTCGCAAAATTAATAGACGAGCTGAACAACCTTGAAATCGCCTTCATATCCATCAAAGAGCAGTTCGATACATCACAGCCAATGGGCCGCGCTATGATGTATATAGCCTCAATATTCTCCCAATTAGAGCGTGAGACTATAGGCGAGCGCATTAAAGATAATATGGAGGAACTGGCCAAGGATGGCCGCTGGCTGGGGGGGATTACCCCAACTGGATATCGCTCGGTTAAAATCACAGAGGGTAAGAAACATAAGCAGATGTTGGAAACAATTTCTCACGAAGCAAAAGTTGTTAAGTATATTTTCGAGGAGTTTGTAAAAGTACGTTCTTTATCTGCATGCGTTAAGATTCTAAATCAAAAAAATATCTTGAGTAAGAACACTAAGCCTTTTTCTCCCGTGTCAGTTAGGGGAATTTTAGAAAATCCAGTCTATATGAAAGCCGACTCAGATGCCTATCGTTTTTTTTGTGAGGAAGGCGTTTATCTTTATGCCGAAGAGCATGAGTTTGACGGGAAAAATGGGATAATGGCTTACAAGAAGACATATCAAAAAGCTGGAAAGGCTAACCAGAGATTAAATCCATCCAAATGGATAATAGCCATAGGTCAGCACGAGGGGATTGTTAGTGGTAAGCAGTGGGTTGCAGCTTATAGGGTTATAAATGCTCCCGTGATTAAAAATGACTATGCTCTTCTGTCGGGAATGATAAAGTGTGGGTTATGCGGAGCAAGGCTGAATGCTAAGAAACGCTCGGATAAAAAAGGGTTTTACTATTTGTGTGCGAAGAAATGCGGAGTTAAGAATTTAGCGGGAAGGAAAGCAGATGGAGTGGCAAGGAAGAAGTTGAAGCCCTCTCTTCAAATGGAAGTGTTAAGCTTGTATAAAGAAAGGGCATTGGTTAATGATGCTTTTGATGAGATAGTATGGGATGGTAAAGAGTTAAATATTGTCATAAAGTGAGTTTATTCATCCCTATTAATTACTTCGAGCTCATCATAACTAGATCCCACACCAACGGTATTCCCCTAGGGACGATGTATGAAATGCCGTAGATGTTGCTCTTTATTATCGAACAAATCATCCTTGTCATAAAATACTTCCATCATTAGCAGGGTAGCCAATCTAAAACCAGTTGCAAATGCCTCCATATCGCTGTACATGCTGTCGCATGTCTCTGTTTCCAACAGTTCATTCAGTAGCTTATTTTCCTCATCGCTTAATGAGCCTTCAAGCTGTTTTCTTAGCTTATCATATTCCTTAGAGTAATATTGCCGTAATGGAAAATCTGTTGGAGGACGCTCAGCAAGATTAAGGTTTCCAGTAAATAAATTCATAAGCATTGTATACATAACTATGCCCCTTTCAAGATTGTTTTTGCAATCTTTATTCTAGTAGAATAATAGGATGCCAAGGGACTAGTTTTAGTCCTATTCATTTTCTAAATTAGAAGAGCTATCACAATAAATGAACAAGCAAGTTAATGCTAAAGCAGCGAATATAGCTGAAATGATTCAAACAACTAGTACTATTACATCGCAGTGTACCAGTCTTTTGGCAGAATTAGAGGAGAGCATTGAGGAAATATATTTAGAAATTAGAGAGTCTATGTTAATATGATATGTTTGTTATTTTGCGTACGGATATGAAATCTACCCTTCGTAAAGGCTCCGATGGTACAAAGTTTAAAGATTTATCAACATGATTTTATAGAGGACTGCTTCCATACCGCACAGCATGACTTATTAATTACATTGGGTTTTCCCGTGAAGTATTACTCCACTACCCACCGCTACAAGGGACGGGTAGTGGAGAAGTGCGTTTATTTTCGTTTTTCAGTTAGCTTCTACAGTATTGGTAGAAATCTTGCAAAGATCGTTGCGACCTCAGCTCTGGAAGCTGTTGCAAACGGATCAAAGCTAGTATCCGGGCGACCAGTTATCAGTCCTGCGTTCTGAATCGCAATAACTGCATCCATTGCCCAATAAGATATGAGTTGCTGATCTGTGAATGCAACTACTTCGCCTTGAGGAAGCTCGATGTCCATAATTTCAGCATAACGATATAGTATTGCTGCCATCTGCTCTCGAGTTACAGGTGCATGTGGCGCAAAGAGATCGACACCAACTCCAAGAACAACACCATGCTCAACTGCCCATTCTATAGCTGCAAAATACCATGTGCCATGAGCTACGTCTCTGAAGCTAGGCTCATCATTTGCATAAGCAGCTAAGTTTGCACCAGAAAGATTGGCGAGAACCTGAGCAAACATTGCGCGAGTCATATGGAGCTGTGGACTGAATAGATCATATGCAGTCCCAGCAAACAATGAGTTCTCCCAAGCTGTCCGCACAGACTCATAATACCATGCTGACTCTGATACATCTACGAATGAGAATCCATCTGCTACAGGCGGCGGGGTTACCGGTGGAGCAACTGGCGGCGTAATTGCTGCCGAATCAGATGGTGTAGCAGATGCTCTCGCTTGCGCTCCGGCTCCGGCACTGGTAACCGCCCTGACTCTAAAGTCATAGCCGTTTCCATTAGTAAGGTTTGTGAAAATATAGCTAAGATCACTACCTACACTTCTCCATGTCCTTCCCCCATCATTAGAAACTTCATAGCGAGTTATTGTGCGTCCTCCGGTGCTGGATGGAGCAGCCCACTCTAAGGTAGCATTACCATTGCCCGGCGTTACAATAAAGTCACGTGGCTGAGACGGATTTTGAGTTGCTGCAGTAGTGCCCCCGCCACTGCCAAGACCCGACCCCGATGTTGGTGGTGCAGTCGCAGTAAAGACTACTGTATTACTAAGTACGGAATCAATAAAGTTGCCTGTACCAAGCGCCCTGACTTGAAGCGTTGTTCCATTGGCAAACCCGGCAAGGTTAAACGATGTCCCTGTGACAACTTCAGTTGCTGCACCATTCACATAAATGCGATATTCAACTGCGTTAGCAACCGTTGTCCAATTTAAAGTTGTCCCAGAAATATTTACAGCAGGAGCGGCAAGCTGCTGTGGAGCAGAAATAGGCATCCAGTTCGCTCTAACCGTAACCGGTACGCTTGGCATTACAAAACTCGCGTTGGTTTGGCTGGAGGCATTTGTGATACTAAGGTCTGCCGGCGATACAACAGTCCAACCGTTGAAAGTATAGTTCGCTCTGCTACCCGCTGCCAAAGTAACTATATCGCCTTCTGTATGTTCTCCTGATGCTGTTTGGCCGACAGGAGCTGTCCATGCAGGAGTGTTTTGGATGCTTACCATGAAGTCTTCTGGAATAGGCGTCCAGTTTGCGGTGATAATTACATCATAGCCTGGCATTGCAAAACTTGTATTTGCAATGTTTGCATTAGCAAATGCCACGGTTGGCGATGCGCTCCAATGACTGAAGCTATAGCCTTCTCTATTGCCTGCTGTCAGAGTAACGGTGCTTCCTGATATATGTATTTCTGATTCTGTTTGACCGGCAGGTGCAGTCCATGCAGGCGCGTTTTGGATGTTTACCGTGAAGTTGTTACGTACTACTCCAATAAATATATTACCTGCTGGAATAACTGAATTGATAAAGCTTCGAACATCTGCATAAAGTATGCGTCCGTCTGTAATATCATTAGGACTTATGGGAATTAGACGAAGATCCAGGAAAATCATTTGGCCACCATGACCTGTAGTGCTAGGCTGAATTGTACCATTAGGCACACTTATGATAAGTCTGCTTCTGTCTTCTTCATTGTTTAATCTTATAAATCCAAAACCTATGCCTGCAGTATCTAGAGTTCTTTGTTCGGCGATACCATCAGCCCATGCAAGAGGAGATCCAACAACAATATTTGTCATATTGCTTGTCTCCCACTCATATCCGGATGGTGCCCTAAGCTCAAATGCCCACGATTGATGCCCCAGGATAGCACCTGGTCTTTGCTCCGTAAGAATTAAGCGACCGATGTCAATTTGATAAGGCCTCATAGTTACATCAGCAAAAGTAACGTTGACCCTGTACTCTACATGTTCAGCAATCATATGAGCAGTGTTAGTGATTTGAGGGAAACCAGCATTTACATTAACCCTTATATTGCCAACATATGTAGTACGAACTACAAGAGGAATTTCAATGCGTACAGGAGTTCCCGGAGCTGCACCAGTAACACCATTTAGAAGAGTTATATTTGCCCTTGTTTGCCAAGTTCCACCAGCGATATCCATTCTGTAATGTGCATCACCTTCAAGGTTGAAAAAGCTGAGTACTTGTGTGGTGCTATCCCACTCAAGCCATCTTACACCTGGAATGTGGTTGAAAGTGTGAGGGTGAGGATGTGGTGAGAGAACGTCGAAGTTAAGACCGGGCCCATTAACCGCAGGATATCCATCTCCCATTTCAACTACGGATATGAATAATAGAGCTGGAACCACTATATTACCTACTTCTGCAGCAACTTGCGTTGCAGTAAGCACCAAGTCATCCGCTTCATTTATAGCCCAACTCCAAATAACGTCTGCATCCCATCCGTCAAATGCGTCACTAATTCTTGCAGCTAAAGCAGTTTGACCAGCATTAGCTTCTACTCTTCTATGGACGTACCCTTCTGCTTTTGGAACAGGCATAGCCGCCGGAGCTATAGTGTCAATCTCGCTTAATAAGTTAGTAGCAAAAACAGCATTATCATCTGTAATAGCAGTAAAATCACGAAGGTTTATTTCACCTGCTGGTAGTGCAGTAGGAAAAGGCACCGGGACGAAAGCCGCAGGATCAAATTCGCCATCAGGTACAATAACAGTGAACTGTGCATCAGCGCCTGGTACAATAACTGAAACCGAAACTCCGGTATTCCAAATGAAATTGCCAGTTAATGCTCCACCTGTCGCACTTTGCCTGAAATACCAAGAAGCATTCGTAAGGTCTACAGTGAAGACCGCACCTGCACTTATGTTTTGAGTTACATCGATAAGCAGACTTGCACCTTCTTGCCAATGCTGAATTTGACTGCCTTCGTGTTGACGAGTAAACTCGCCAGCACCAACGCCCATGCCTTCTTCAAACCACAAAGTGTTATCCCCTGCAGTAACCATACGAGAAATACGGTTTGACGACGAAGCAACCAAAGTCATTGCGGGAATGCTAGATATAGCATCTTGACCAACCATAGTCCCAATGCTATACTTCCAACAAGGGGTGGTCATAAATGCCAAAACCAATTTCAAACGAGAAAAGGGAAGACATCATCAAACATATTCAAGCAGGGCAA
>Ga0136643_10014344_pt1 | contig 11886 bp, 5 predicted proteins | sample TergutLab28metaG_FD_96883 | JGI IMG/M metagenome (GOLD analysis project Ga0136643, IMG submission 96883) | Labiotermes labralis P1 segment gut microbial communities from Petit-Saut dam, French Guiana - Lab288 P1 (version 3) (version 3) | ecosystem: Host-associated > Arthropoda: Insects >...
ATTACAAGCTTATTTTCTGAACATCAGGCAGATGGCCTCCGTTTACATCAATGCATTGTTGCAAGCGTGTCTGGAAGTTGCCGTACACGCGCCTCCGTAGGTCCTCATCAATAGCCGCAACTTAGTCAACAATGGCTTGTTTGAGTTCTTGAATAGTCACGATACATCTCCGGAACACACGGCCTTTCAGGAACCCCCACAGGAAAAAATGTGGTACAGTAAGTTGGGGCGACCGAGCAGGCCAAGCGATGTCGCCGAAACTACGAACACAGGTAACACGTTGTTGCACGTTCCAGCGCTCCATTGCGACTGACCATATGAAATGGCGTCCTCCCCTCTACCGTTCCCCTTCCCGTCAACCAAGGCAAGCTATCGCGCCGGCGCAATATTCTACTTGTAAATACGTACAGCGAGAAAATATCTGATAAATCTTCCACGCCTGTCTTTAGTAAATTTCATAGACACTGTAACGATGAGAGAATAATTGTATTTCAGAAATACACAATGTATTCAGTGCAAAAAACGTAAAGGCAACTGATTTTACTTGTCATGAAATTGACTCAAAAAAACGAAAGGATGCAAGGTTGCAACCGTTTATAGTGAAAAATGCTCTCATGTGGAATATAATCTGCCGTGAAGATGGAGGAAGCAGGTTCTTCCGAAAAGCCATTATCTCTTGACAGGGTACAGAGCGTAATAGTTAATAAGATTCTAAAAAATTGCTAGTAGGAAGATCTTATTTAGGTCTTATGTATTATGTTATATGTGCACAGTGCATAATAAGTCTGAGTAATAAGTCATTGGCCACTCCGTAGTCTGTGTTACTGCAGGTCCTTACCTTCTCTCAGAGCGAGTTATCCACAGAGTGCGATCAAGTGCTTCGTATTTCAGTTTCCAGTATCTTCTCATTTCCTTTAAGGTCATCCAGTATCTGCTTAAGTCGCCTTCCTTGTCTTCCCGTCACTATTATCCTTCATCCAATCTTATCTTTCAATAACATGTTTTAAAGGGCAGTTCCTACACAAGATGTGAACAAATTATTTAGCCTCCTTTCTTTCATTGTACGTAGAATATTTCTTTACTCACTGACGAGTAATTATTACTAGTATAAGATATTAATTTATAATAAGTAATGGAACAAAGTTTCGCTAAGAGACCAGGAAAATAATTCGTTCTGGCAGTGCCTTTTGTTATTTAGTTCAGAAACCATTCAACACTGAAACACTCTGAATGTGAAGATGTGGTAAACAAAATAATTAGTCGGTTGTTTCGTGGAATATGGGCTTCTAGTTAGATGAGCGACGGCAATTGGACATCGTATTTCAGGTATAAAGTGCTGAGAATGATAGACTTGCTTACGTAGATCTTTCGATGGTAGCGAATTCTGTTTAGTATTAAGTGGCGAGTTTGTTGTTTTGTTACCGTGTTATTAGTGGGTTAATTAGTTAATTGTCGAACGGACGTATCTGTAAAAGACAAGACATGCATTTCTGGTGATTTTTATGCAAAGTGTCACGGCAGCAGAATGTACAGTTTACGGAGATGAAGTTGTATCAACCGTCACATGGGGCTTGAGAGGTAGGCGAATTACCAGGTCAGTGTTGTGTCTGACTCACTTCCAGTATTCGCTTTGAGGCGCGTTTTGAAAAAGACGAAAAGCGACTATTAGCTTCGTGTGACGTCTCACAGTTGTGACGTGCAAATTTGCACGTCACAACTGTGAGACAAATGTTTTAATTTTTATGCATTTCCATGAATGTAAACACGATGGGATCCCAATGTGTGCATAGCATCTTGTGACTCAATTGACAAAATAGGCCTGAAGATGACTGATCAATAGTCGAAACATGTAGCCTATGTAATTACCTTGTGTAATAAAGTAGTTGTGCTGACGTACATTATTTTATATTATGTTACACAGTTTTTGTTAAATAAATTGTTCTCGGAAATCTTGCCGTTTATGAGATAATGTGATAAATACGGTAGAAGGAAATTGGTCACGGATGACAAAGTAATACGATGCAGAATGGATGAGATTTGTATGCCGGACGGCAAACGAAAAAATACAGAAGCACACACGTATTTCATACTTACCGTATATTCTCGAATCTAATCCGCCTCCGAATCTAATACGCACTAATTTTTGCCGATTTCTTAAACGAAAAAAAGTTAGTTCAAGGTTCTAATCCGCACCTTTCCTTCAACCGCCTTCAGAAGTCGTGCGGTGGGTGTCGGCTGCATGGAAAGTCTTCCCGGTGAGCATTATTGTCAGATCTTTCAAGAAGTGTTGCATAAGCAATGCTTTGGACGGATCCGAAGATGAAATTCTATGGTAGGACGATGGTGAAGATGAAGATGATAGGACTGGGTGACGGATAACAATTCAGTTATGAGTGATGACGGCGAGTCTGATGAATAATAAATTATAAATATTATATAATATATAATATTATAAATAATAAATAAAATAATAAATTATTGTATTGTATTGTTACGGCACGTACAGCGGCTCTTATCATTTTTCCAAAATCCGGCCCAAGACCGCGAATCTAATCCGCACGCGATCATAATCCGCATCTGATTTTTTAGCCCTCTGAAACTGTAAAAAGGGTGCGGATTAGATTCGAGAATATACGGCAATTCTTGTCCACACGGCAAAAACGATTACGCGAAAGCGTTTGGGTGTTACGTTATAGGTAATTGTTGTCTTGTTAGGAAAATGGGTACACTCCAGATTCCTAGTCTGATGACCGCGGAAATGGATACAAACTTCATGAACATGACTTTAGTTTCCAGTATACGATGATTAGTCAGTGTACCGAGAAGTCATTAAATGTCATTAGTAAATGTTGTAAACTATGTTTATACATAGGTCTTTGCGTGTATGTTTGTGCGTTGCATATTGGAATGAGAGGAAGGAAGAAAATGTTATATTTTTCGCCTGTATTATTATTATTATTATTATTATCATTATTGGTTGGTGTGCGTCCAAAGAGATGTGCAGTGGCGGAACTCATCTACGTCTAATTTGAAGCAGCCGAAAGGGATTTTTTTTTGCTACAAAGAGAGCATTTTTTTGCGTGTATAAAAACTTCTACCCTCCCTATATCTATCCCTTCTGTCATCATGAGAAGAAAAAGTCCCTTCGCTAGTTTCCATCAAAGGCACAGGGAAATCCAATTTTCCAGTTTTTTCATGCTTTTTTTTGTGGGGAAATTCAAGTTAGGCATAAAGTCTTGTCGTCCTTTTGGCAGGGTTGGAATTTATATATATGTATAAAGAAGTCTCTGGAAGCTTAATTCCAGTTAACGTATTTTGGAATTTCTTTTCAAGATGTTTACTAATGAGGCAGCACTTGGTTACTGTGGCGCTTCTTTACCAGTGGCTTGTGGTGATGCAAAAATAGCTTATTCTGTCCAATCAGATATAGGCGTGCTGTATGATTTTGTATTTTAACATCATCCATATAACACAAATTCATCGTTTTAAAAGGGCTGAAAATTGTAATACTTCTGCCGGAGCACAGACGTTTTACATCTATCGCTCAACAATCCAGAATTCTATTCACTAAATTTATCATATTAATACCGTCAATACAAAACATATGCAAAGACCAGATGTGTTAGTAAAACTGGAACTATTATGAAGTTCTTAGTTGTGATTAAAATATTAACATTGTAATAAAATTAAAATTCCAAATATCGTATGCAATTCTGACGGGGCTCACGGTACGAGGGGGGAGAACATGTGTCGTATCACAATATATGGGTGTTAACACTCTTCTTCTTTATGTATACATGAGGTTATACACTTATGTGTGTGGCATGTTCGATATTGTATTCACCAAGCTAAATTTTAGTTCTGGTTACTGTTATCAAATTCGCTTATCTAGTGTGTGCTTTGTCACAGATCCACGGTGAAAATGCGCGTAGCGTGAGATATAAGTGGCTTGGACAGAACTCACAGTTGTTGTAGTGAAGGTTGCTAGTTATAGTATTTGCAGCTATTCACTAAAGTCTCACGTCTATCACAGTAGCTAATATTTTCTGAATAGTCAGCCGTTAGCTACTGGGTTACGTTTTGTAAGTACACCACCTCGTCTTGAATGTTCTGAAAGGAATAAATTGGAACTTTATAATTGGAACACTAAGTAATACTTGAAATACGGCACTGGGCCCAGTAAATTAGGTATTAGATACACTTATATTTTGTATTTTTAAGTGATTATTTAGGTAACAAATTTAAGCTTTGGCGTGCTTGTGAACAACAAAAATGAGAGAACAGTTTGTTTTGCTGATAGTCTGGTCCTGACTAACGACCTAACTGAATTCATGTTAGTAGAGCTCTAAGGTTAATACGTGTAGCCGGGAAAGCGACTGGGCTGAGGAACGGACAGTATGGGGCTCGAATTTTGACAGCAGCAAGAGAATTTTTCTTCCCCAAAATTTCGAAACCAGCTCTCGGAAGCAAGCAGTCCTCTGTTCAATGGGGACCGGAAGCTCTGTCTTCGCGGTTAAGGCAGCCGAGGCGTGAAGGTGATCACTCAACTCCGTCTAATGCCCAAGTTAAGATAAGTGGAGCTATATCTCTACGTCCCTTACATGCTTTCGCAGTGTGTAGAAGGACGGTTTATCTATTGCAGGAGTCTAATCTTCAGCCTTGACGAATAACACCATTGCTAACAATTTTGGTGTCATTTAATATACTTATAATCCTCACTGCTTTACCAAGTTCCATCTTGCTTTTATGCTCCATTATTTCCGTCTTCCACACAGAAGTTTTAAAAAGCTTTTCCCGACAAAATTCGTCTTCATCTCTCGAGGAATACGTCCTCGGCCCTTCTGGATTCAGAATTAATTGCAAAAGAATTTTGGATAGGGCGTGAGGGTCAGCATATCGCTGTGTCATAACATAAACGTCACAGAAATGTGCATGCTGGACCAGAAGTCATTTAATCATATTTCAGGGTACAATTTACTCACAGGTTAATTGACTTTTGTTCCAATCTGTACGTGAAAGATCCTGTCGGATTTCGAAACCACAGTATCTGTGATGGATAGAAACAAAGCGTATGGCACAGCTGGCCTCACAGTCAGTCTGAATTCCTTATTCTTTTGTCGTTGTTTCTGTTTGTCTATTGTGGATTCTGTTAGACCAGCGGTTTCCAAAATCTTCTGTCCTTGGGACATTTTGACGTCAAATTGGCGCCTGCAGAACGCCATGAAAAATCGACCTCATCTGCAATCCCTTTAATTAGAAAAACCAATAGTATATAGCGCGAGATGTAATGCCATTCTTAAATAATCCATGACCATGCATTAGTCTTATTGGATATGGAGATGAAACCAACAAATGTGTATAAATATTTAAGGATGTTTACTATGCTTGTAATGTAATATACTGTTAAGTGTTTATATGCGTTTTTTGGTTTCATCTCCATATCGAATATAGGGTCGTATTTTATGTAATACGAAATTGGTAGACGGACGACTTTTACATAAATGGTTGTGAGAGAAAGAATAAGATATTGAGAAAAATATACATTTTTTTAAGTCAATTTTCTTTCGGAAGATTGGAAAAATCTCTGTTCATGACAGAACGATGTGGTCCAGTTTGCACAATACCAGCGTTGCGCGGAGCGTGAATTCCTGAACCGGTGTGTTGTTTCACGGAGATCTACTCTAATCTGATCGTACGCCATAAATTCAGGTTTAAACTCTTAGATGACTTTATGCTGGTAATTAATAGGTAGAAACATTATAATTATAAGCAAATATTAGATGTAACTGGTTGGTACATTTTACCTCTTTTAAGTCTCTAATTCACCATGCAGCTTTTGTTTTGTTGTGTACACCCTACCGTTCACTCTTACTTTTTCTATTTTATTGATAGTTATTTACTGTCGCATTTGTATTTTCTGCATTTGACGTCCATGTGACCGTGCATCGTGATAAATTCCTGTAATAAAACCAAATAGATGCACTAATTTCTCAAATTTATTTTTGGAATAAAAACTCTACATGTTTCGGACAGTTTCTCTGTCCATCATCAGGAGTTTTTCACTGTACACACAGCAATGATATATGTCATACATATTTGCTGACAGCTTGCGAACATGATCAGGACGGGACTGCATTGCTGTGTGTACATTGAAAATCCCCTGATGATGGACAGAGGAACTGTCCGAAACATGTAGAGTTTTATTCTAAAAATAAATTTGAGAAATTAGTTCATCTAGTTGGTTTTATTATAAGATTTTTTCAATTCGAGTGATTATAATCGCTGTCATTTTCTGCATAAGTTATTTCTACAAGTTGTTGAAGTTTTCTCCACGTTGGTCGTCTCAACAGTTTTGCTGAATAGAACTAGCACATTTACCCTCTAAAGACTAAAACCAATACGTTTCCTTTAAAGACCCAATACGTACCGCGCAGTAAACACTCTTATTCGAGGTTTAAAATCCAATTAGTTAATGCTGTGTAGGTCATATTGGATGTTTTATCTGAGATCCATACAAAACACATAAAAGAAGATGGTGCTTGCGTGATAAACCTGGTAGTTTACATCGTGTAGTAAGAACTGGACTTTGAAGCAATATGATATTATATAGTGTACGTCAGCACAATCACTTTATTATAAAAGGTAATACAAGCCATGTATTACCTTTTATAATAAAGTGATTGTGCTGACGTAACTATATAATATTATATTATGTTAAAAGCATATCGTGATGCTTCCATTAAAAAAATGGGCTTTGAAGCCCTCCGCTCACTTTCTTTCCCATTTTACTATGCACCAGTATGTGTGTTCTGTTATTTATTATTGTTCGGTCTATTAACACTGTTCTCCTGGCATACTTTATAACCGGAACATAAATTTGTGTTCTGGTAAGGCGACAATTTATTTAATATTTCGTTATTTTTTGTAGTGGATTGATCATTTTCGCCATATCTATTGACTAATCGACTTTGTTTAATATGAAGCTTCCATGCACCTTATTTTATGTTTTTTCGAGTGCTACGTTTGTGAGTCAGCAATTAATTACTTTCTTTTTATAATTTTGGGCTTTTTTTGATAGTGAGTCTGAAATCCCGCCAAACATAGCCGCTTGTTGCACACGTAAGTTTGAACGATTTTATTTACATGATTCTCTTCAAGCTGCGTATTTAGGTTACGATATTTGAACACCTTTGTGCTTCGACTTGTATAGCTGCCCTTTGGGGATCGTGAAAAAGTGACGATCCGCGTGTTATTTATTTCGATATTTGTAATATACCTAACATTTTGGCTACGCATAGTCATTATAGAGATTTTCTGTAGAAACCATACCTCATTTTTACACTCTGGGATACCATTAATAAGTTCTGTATGTTTGTACTGGCTGTTCCTGAGAGTGAATTGGATTAAGATATTTCTTATGGCATTGAATCAGTCCACCACAAGGGACCGAACCAATAGCAGATGTTGCAATTTCGATTGAATTAATTCAATTCATTTTTTACATGCAGATAACTAGATTTATCCAAATTGTTTCTAATCTCACACAAAACATCTCGATACAACGTTAGTTTTACGGTTTTACGTATTATTTACTTCTTTCAGTTAGATATTTGCAAATAATTTCTTATTATTATTCTCTAATAAAGAAGTCAGCCATTTGATTATGAGTCACTGTATACTCCGTAAACTTTATCATTATCTTCAGAACCTTAACTAAATTTCACGCCATTCTTCTGTTCTGCTAGAATTAATATTATTTTCACAATGCCTACAAATTTTACTAGCCAAAAGCTATTTTAGAAATTTCTGTGTTTTACAAAAGCTTATCACGGGTTGATGTTTTTTACAAGACCATCTCCCACTGCGTTGTCGTTGTAGAATTATCGTAAGGTTATATGCCTTAAGATAATTTGTAATAATAATAATAATAATAATAATTTTATACCAGCATGTGAAAATGACCGGGTGAAGTGTAGCTTTGATCGGTAACGAAAAGCGTATGACATGTAATTATTAAATACATGATGCAGTGCACTAAATTTGACATAAAAGGTTTACCGCATAAAATGGATATTCCACATGTCAAATGATGCACTAAATTAGCTGATGCATGAGGTTTGTGTCTCTATGTATTTTTGTACGTATTTTTACATTATTTTTCCTACGTCACGCCAAAGCAAATGAATTGGTTTCCCGAAACACAAAAGCTTAAAGTAAACCCGAGAACTATTTCCATTCGGACTAAAATTCGGAGCACCGTTGTTCTGAAAATGGCAATTGTACTTTTCTTTTACTATATAAAACAAGGGACGGGATCATACTTTGACCCTATTCATGCTGTTTTACTATAGTTAACAGGATTATTCTGTAATTACTGTACATTTGAAATTAGGCCGTCACGTAACGTTTTTGTTGAGTATCTAAATTATTTTAACTGTTCGGAGATGACGAAAGATTCTATGAAAATAAACCATATTGCATATAAGACGTTCCTACCAGAAGGGTCAGAGGTTTAACCGAACTATCTCATGCGTAACATGAAGAGTGCTGTTACAGGAATAACGTTCAATTTAGTAGTTTCTCAGAGTCGTTTTAAATTTTATCGTATTCTTGAGGCTTCGCAGAGACACTTGAATTTATGGCGTGAGTTAAACGTTAATAAGCTTATTTTGTGTTGTGGAGGCACTGGATTCAATCGTACCCGCTGCACAAACTGATGAAGGTTGTATTTTAATACATATATTTATTTATTTATATATTGCTTACCTTTTAATCGAGGACCGCGGTAGCACAGTGGTTAAGGTGCTGTGCTACAAATCTGAAGGTCGCTGGTTCGATTCCAGCTGGTGTCATTGGACTTTTTATTGATACAAAATCCTTCCGATCGCACTATGGCCCTGGGGTCGAATCAGCCTCTAACAGAAATGAGTACCAGGAGCATTACCTGGAGGTGTAGGCGGCCGGTGCGTAAGGCTGACAGTCTACCACCATCCTGTGCCGTTGTCACGAAATCTGGGAACCTTAACTTCCTGGAACCCTCTGGGCCCTTCTGGGCCTGTAACGGGACTGCTTTACCGTTACCTTTTACGTTTTAATCTGAAGTCATGTCTGGGGACGGATGTGCGCTCTTCTGGGATTTTACGCAGCGTAGAACGGTAGATCTTACACGACGTTTTGGCACAAATTATCGGTACCATCCTATTGATGATGGGACCGTTAGGTTGTCCCGAAACGTCTGTACGGAACTGTCATTCTGCTCTGCGTAAAATCAAGAAGAACGCATGTCTCATTTACAACACGGTGGAAACCTGAAATGGGCTACGACCACTTATTTATCATTTTGTCCTTTAGAATGGCAGAACAGTAGGTACTGGAGATGTTTACGGCAGTGGTGCACTTGTCCTAGGTTCATAGAAGGAGTTTTGCTGCTGTAATTTACTGTGCCTTAACCGTTTAAACGCCGAGTTAAATCCCATCCACCATCTGCTGGCATTATTAGGAGCTCACCATATTCTCCACGTTAGCAGGGTAAGGGTTAAAGGGGGTTAGAGAAAAGGGAGTGACCTTCAATGTAGAACCGGCAAATGTAATTTGCGATATTTTGTAAAATCTAATTGCTACTAAGTATAACGCGTGTTCAGTTGGCACGATTGAAACCTGTCAGTAGCTTTTGAATTGCTACATTTTTCCACCGAGACCCACCGACCTGTTTTCCCGTTGAAGTAATCTTCTGGCCTCTGAGCAGAACTGACTTCCCACCCCTGAAGCAGCGCTTCATTTTAGTGAATTAAGAAGGCGGTGCATGAAGCCGGACTTCATTATGTCAGACGAACAATCGCCGTCAGTGCCAATGACATCTGAACAGTCAGAGGGCTTCTCTTTTCATGCTGCCTGTTATCACAGTGTTGTATAATACCTGTACATATGACTGTCGTCATTGTTTCCGCATCGCAGTCACCATCATACAACCGGAAGTGAGAACAGCTGAGTGGGGGGTGGATCCGGGAAAGTCCAACCATTGTAGTCGAGCCTTTCATCGGATCATCACTTTGCCAGCTCGGCCAGTCCTGAATTCTGTGTCAATCATCCTCCTTGCATTGAATCATTTGATGGTGTCTCTAAAAGTGGGTCATTATATTCATATAAAAAAGTGTTTTATGCAAGTGACGTAAGCCGTGTGCAGTATATCCCGACATAATCGTATATATGTATATACTGGCTTTTGTAACTCTTATATCTTCAATACATACACAGCGTTGGAACAAAAATTCGTTTTTACTAAGAGGATTTCCGCATATTTAGTTACATTTACTCACATTTTCACTTGCACGCTACCGTGAAATAAGTGGAATTAATATTTTCAAGCAGAAGCTTGTTCAATACTGAAAATTATACATGTAATTTAGTATTGTATATCTCCCGTACAAATGTCACATATAAACAATTTTATTAACAACTAATCTCACCAATATTTGATTTACAAAAGTATTATTATTAATATTATTGAAGTTTTGTTAAAATTATAATACAATCAAAATCATATTTTACAATGTTATTTACTAGTAGAGTGATATTACTTGTTTGACCATTTACGATCGACAAGTCAAATAACGCTATATGTGTGTCTGAAATTTGCAATGGACACATCACAAATAAACGCAATGTATGTCTTTGAACATTGGAGCTCCTTGAGGATGACTACAGCTTGTAACCGAAAATGCAGGAGTACTTTTATAAATGAAATACTGGTGCGTTTATTTGATAAACTTGTATATGTACATGTAATAATTAGTGAGTATTTTACACAAATCTATCATTTAGGATAGTGATACATATCTGTTTGTGGCACTCACAATCCTCAGCTAGCTGCTGAACAGTGCTGTCTGGTTCTGGTAAGTCTTGTAACATGCATTAACATATCTGTTTGTGGCACTCACAATCCTCAGCTAGCTGCTGAACAGTGCTGTCTGGTTCTGGTAAGTCTTGTAACATGCATCAGTACGACAATTTTTGTGCTTCCGCCAAAATGATTTTTTTTTAAAGAGTTTTCGTTTCATTTGCGTTATAATGACTTTCTGCTGTGGAGGGGGCATTCTTTGAATTCACGTTAATTGTAAAGTTATGAAACTTTTTTTCCCCTGCCAGCTGAAATGTGGGTTTAGTTTCTTAGACACATGATGAACTTTATTTTCTCAGTTTCTATTTCGGCTTTTAAAATTAGTACAGCCTTACCTTAAACGGTTCCCCTGTCGCCATGTGCATAATTGTTGACCCGTATAAATGATTTTTGCTGATTCGTCGTTTTTATAACATGCGATAACATTTTTTGTGGCTGTTATTTAATATCATATGACTGAATGATAGAAAGATTTTTTTTCTTTCATATTGTTAATTTATGTTTTAAAAATTTCACCTACAAAAGGTAGAAGAATTTTCTTACATATTTGTATCAAAGACGGGCAATGTAGGTATAACGTAACATTGAGGCGCGTTCGGGTAACCAATGTTGCCGTGTCGAAGCAATATGTGTTAATTACTAAGTGTGTTTGTGTGTGGGGACCGCCTCTGTGGTCTAGTGGTCAGAGTTTCTGGTTACAGATACAGAGGTCCCGGGTTCGATCCCCGGCGCTACCAGATTTTCTGAGTAGTAGTGGGTCTGGAACGGGGTGCACTCAGCCTCGTGAGCCTCGTGAGGTCAATTGAGTAGCTACTTGAATGAAAAAAGTAGCGGCTCCAGGTCTAGAAAACAGAGATTAACGGCCTTGGGGACCCGTTGCGCTGACCACGTGACATCCCTCTATCCGCAAAAGTTGGCACTAACTTCGCCGACCGGCGGCGGCCGCTCTGTCGGTATAGTTCGCGTGCGGACTAAGGCCACGGAGTTTG
>Ga0136643_10014347_pt1 | contig 11885 bp, 10 predicted proteins | sample TergutLab28metaG_FD_96883 | JGI IMG/M metagenome (GOLD analysis project Ga0136643, IMG submission 96883) | Labiotermes labralis P1 segment gut microbial communities from Petit-Saut dam, French Guiana - Lab288 P1 (version 3) (version 3) | ecosystem: Host-associated > Arthropoda: Insects >...
AACTCGGTGTGTTTTGCTACATTTTGACAGTTCAAAACGTTGTGTATGTCCTCTGTATAAATTTCTATACGCTTTCAAAGTTGTAAAGCTCTTTTTGAAACACCCTGTATATTCCAGCAGTTTATCTGACTGTCGGCAATCAAGCCACTGCGAGTGATAACTTAAGCATGACCAACACAACTGAGACGAAACTAAGAAAGAACAGGAGGACTCTATAGCTAGTTCTAAAGTGATATGAAGTGGCTGTAACATTGAAAACAGTACAAGTATTAGTACCACAATATTCTTGCTGGTGCAAGAAGAAATGTTTGAACATTCCTGCAAAATTCTTCACTGAAAGTCATTTGAAGGCAAATACATCTTGCGTCACTGCAGTTCCACAGGATAATAAAAGTGCACTGGAGGTTGTAGGTGTGACCTTCAGTGACTGTTGAAACATGATATTCTTGTACAGCAGGATTACCACGTCAATTGGTAATTACTACCTGACATTTCGAGACAACAGGGTGGTCTCATTGTCAAAGACCAAACTGTCATTGTTCTTGGACATTTCAGCCCTTGACAGGGAAGCCATTCACTGTCTTGAAATATCGAGAACTGATTACTCAGTGGCATGGCATCATATCCCAGAAGAATGGAATCCTCAGCTACACTTCTACAAAAACCTACAAAATTTATTGATATATTCTTTCATACATCTGAAGAGACGTGTAGAGAAGGTTTGGTACAAACATGTGAAGGCAACAGACCACTTGAAAAACCCAGAAATAGATGCAATATTAACAAAGATCTTAAGAGAAGTGGGGCAGGAAGGCATAAGACTGGACAATTCTCACTCAAAATAACGAAAAATGGCATGTTCTCGTGAAAACTGCGATCAAATTTTGTGCCCCGAAAAATGTGGGAGCATTTCTCGATGAGCTGAAGAACTGGACGGACTCTGCTGCATGGAGTCAATTTATCGTTCAGATATTGTGGATCTGGGGAACATTACCAATTCCTTCAGAGGAAATTTAAAAAAAAACCTGTATTTATCACAACATTACACACACTGCAAACCATTATAACATCAGAGACATCTGAATGCCCCACAACATAAATTTACATGTTTCTGTTATGTCAGCAACCTAACAATGGTTATTACAGAAACACGAATGGAAGAAGGGCTACAGGAGGAGAAGAACAAAAGAAAAAGACAGACTACTGTATTTATCTGAACATAAGACACGAATATTTACTTAATTTGTCATCCAGACACACGATATGAACTAAAATACTCCACAAAGTATTGTAACTGAGAATTGAAAACAGTGAAGGGGGTTTGTCTTATGGTCAGGAACACACAGTAGTCACATGACTAAAGCTGGTAAGAGGAGCTAAAGCACCATTAACATCAAAGCCATACATGTAATATGTTAGGTAACCTTCCAAATGTAACCAGTAACTAAATGCAGTAATTCTGTTGGACTGAAGGTCTTCTGCAATGTGAAAGTGTTATTCAGTAAGAGGTTCCTAACTTTTGAAGGATCATGGTGTCTTTGTTTTCTAGGGTCCAGCAGTCTAAAAAGAAGATAAATGCAATATGATACTTCAATACATCAGACACCACTCATCCAATGACAGAGTGTCACATCGCAGAAGACCTGAATCCTGAGCAACATCACACTGTGAGAACCTCAAATCCCATGCAGTATGCTATTTAGTGCAATGACAGCATCTAGGGAAAAAAAAAAAGATCTAGATCCTTACCTTTCTTGGAGGTGGAACAGGATTATGTAGACTGCTTGCATACTCAACATCAGAAGACATGGATGATATACTCTCTGTTGAGCGACCATTTGATAGACGAACACCTTGCATTGGGCTAGGGGTTGGGGGTGGAGGGCCACGCGGTCTCTGAATGTTTCCAGGGCCCGATATACTACAGCTACTCCCACCATTTGACTTATCAAAACTTGCTGAAGTCGATTTAAGGGATGGTGGTTCGCCGGCAGGTAAGACTAGCTTCGCACCTGGAGCTGCAATGTGAAATGTGGAACAGTCATTGACACAAACTGGCGCACCAGACCTCTACTTCAGAATAAAAAATACTGTAATTACTCCTAGGCAAGACAAAGTTTTTCCATCAAATTTGGCGCTTAAGTATGCGAGGTCATCTTAAATTCGCAAATGAAGTGCCAAAATCCACCATGCCAAAACCAGATCGCTCTGAAATGGACCGTGCGGAACCAAACCAAGGTCTGCCTCGTCAATTTGTCACGTGAGATCTGTGCTCTTGTGGGATATTACAAAGCACCGACTGTGAAGATGGAGACAGTGACAATGGTTGGTAAAGGTAGTTCAAATCTGACATGCTGTACGTATGAAGGGTATGCAATTAAAAGTTGAATATTTTTCTTACCAGACGTTTCATTTCTGGGGGGTCATCGTAGATTAAAGACGCATTGCATTCGGGTAAATACAGTACATCTTACAATTACAACCACATACAGCAAGAAGGTCAAAATTAAAATACATTAACAACATCTTTTGGATGTATATTCTGATACCAGCAGCACAGAACTACATTAAACCATTCAATTCATCTATCAACTTGGACCTGACGTCTGCTACTGTCACGGTCAGTGACGTTTCCAACAACCTCTATTCTTTCCAAATGTTAAGATATTAACCTTTAGACGCCTAACGTCAACTATAGTTGACGTACTGCACCGCTAACCTCCAAATTTGCATTTTATATACTTATTCAACAAATATAGGTACCGAATATTTTAAACATGGTATATACTCTACGTTTTTTTTTTCTCTTCAAAATGCAGTTTGTTTCATAATTCTAACATATTTGGTTCCTGTATTATTCACATTTTATATACAGGGTGTGATAAAATTAAGAAAATAATTCCGGCGCCAAAAGGTTAAGCAAAACTGACCCTGCTGACTGACCATGTGGTTACATAAATGGAACTTCAATGCAGTTATATAGATACTGTTTGTCATTCTAGAAATCAGGTTCCCATCTTACACTGACTGACAACTTCCAAAAGATATGAGATTCAATCAAAATAAATTTACTTCATTGAAATAAAGATAAGCCATATGAAGCTCAATAGAGTTAGATGTCCTTCATAATTAGACATTTAAAATCAAATGTTCAAGCATGACAACGTACACAATTAAAGCAGACGAGAATTTGACGTTCAGGTGACTGTGCATCATGATAAATTCTTATAATAAAACCAACTAGATGCACTAATTTCTCAAATTTTATTTTTGGAATAAAACTCTACATGTTTCAGACAGTTCCTCTGTCCATCATCAGGAGTTTTTCACTGTAAACACAGCAATGGTATATGTCATACAGCTTGCAAGCAGGATCAGGATGGAATTTTCTGATCCTGCTCGCAAGCTGTCAGCAAACCAGTATGACATATACCATTGCTGTGTGTACGGTGACAAACTCCATATGACGGACAAAGGAACTGTCCGAAACGTGTAGAGTTTTATTCCAAAAATAAATTTGAGAAATTAGTGCATCTAATTGGTTTTAATATAAGGACAAGAATTTTTTCGTTGTTACACCGTGCATGTTGTCGAGTTACTCAATTACTATACCAACTACTGCACATATATAAAAATTTACACATTAAAACATTAAAACGCTCCGACATGTTTCGGTCCTAGGACCATCATCAGGGAGGCATATTGTTCTTGCTAAAGTCACAATATATAAAGTCACATTAATTTTGCTGTTACCAGTTGGGTAATGTGGCAGCACGCTGTGTTGTGTGTTGCAACGAAGCACAGAATGCACATCCGCAACATAACATTACACAACACGGCATGCTGCTACAATACCCAACTGGTATAGTGAAATTAACGTGACTTTTATAGTGTGACTTTAGCAGGGACGATATGGCTCCCTGATGATGGTCCTAGGACCGAAACATGTCGGAGCGTTTTTAATGTTTTAATGTGTAAAATTTTACATATGTAGTTGGTATAATAGAGTAACAGACAGGAGTGTTTTGCTGTAGCTCACAAAGTAAAATGCCACACCATGACTGAACATTGTTAGGCTCTGCAGCCTCATCTTAAAGGCATACTTACGCAAATGTATGGAAGTTGTTCCTGTCCGTCCAGTACCTGAAGAGACAGCATTTGAATCACTGGATGGTGAACGCTTATGATGGTTGAGTGTGTGGTAGCCCATGTGACTGTTGGGGACAATTGGATCTGAGGGCGTTCTGCTGTGGCTGTTCGGCAGTGTGCCATACACATTGTAAGAGCCTGGTGGTAGCGGTGCCGTTCTCTTCTTTATGCTGCCTGAGCCTACAAACAGAGTCACTTGTCACATGCCAAATATTCTTGCTTTCATTATACAAAGGTAAAAATACATACATTTTTATATACTGTGTTCATTAAAGAATCAAGTAGTCCGGGATGTTTAAGACATTTTGAAGGATAATATTGCCTTCAAAACACGACTATTTACCTTTCAATACACTGTCCCAGAAAGTTCATGTATGATGACCTTGAATCTTGCACTGTATTTGTTCTTTGTAATCTTGTAATTGGTTATGTTTGTCTATAGTAAGATACAGATTTATTGTTATCATAGCTCATCAGTGGTTGAGATACTACACTGCATGAAATCACAGAATGAAGATCGTAAGGTCTTAACCCCTTGTATTTGCATTAAAATAGCTTGCTGCAAGGTGTTGACTGGCCTGTAAAACATGTGCTATCACTCTTTCATCCCTCCATTTTCTTGTAAATTAAGAGGTTATTTTCATATGCTGTTGAGTCTGCACTGTACCTGTGTATTTGTGCATTTATATATTCATTCTGGCTTCATTATTGGCCCTACACTGTTATGCCTGCATGTTAATAAAGTACACAGCATTTCAATGATTAATAATGTAACTGTTGTATGTATTTAGATTAAGAAATCACAAGTGAAATTCACACTACATATGCGCACTACGTTTCTGTGCATACAGCACACTGCACACTGACGTTTCCTGCCTCCTCCAGTCATTTATTAAACATCACACACATTCAGGTGTTTAGGTTTTCGCATTCGGTTTTACTCATATTTTGGACTTCTGGGTTCGTACAATGTACAGCGAACGTGCCCATTCTGACATTTCAGAGGGATTTGCTGCATTCACGTTCAAGGTGACTCATCCCAAATAAATCAGCATCCACCAGAACGGTAACTCACATCGCCCTCAAGTTTGAGGCGGCACGTTCATCTGATACAGCAGAACGGACACTTTACCCTACCCAGTGTGAAAACTGCAAACACTGTCGGCTGCTCTGCACACACACACATACCAGTATTTAAAAAAATGGTAAGAGTTAATTCTTTCATGTTTGTGATGGGAATGACGTTTTGCAGGATCATTTCAGGAAGCACTGTACAAAATAAAACTACACACGCAAAAGAATAATAAATAATCAAGCAGGTTACATTTTATTATGTTCTTGTCTTTTATAATTTGTTTTTCCATGACATCAACTGTTGTTAATTACAGTAACGTCACACTGTTTTAATACACATTCTTAAGGGCAGATACATTTTCCAATTAAGACAGCTGCCCTTTCAGACAGGCTTTTCAGCACTGTCCTCTGAAGACTCACCCCCTGTGTAAGGTTTCTTTTCCTTTGGAGGTGGTGGAGGAGGCATTTGCCTGTAATTACTGTTTGGACTCGAACCTGATTTGAGACTATCTGAAGTTGATGATCGAGACCTAGGATTAACAGGAGATTCTCCTCCGGCATAGCTTGGAGGACGAGACCGTGACTTCTTCTCTGGCGTTACGGACCCATTCTGAAGCATCAGAAAAAAGAGAACTATGTTAGACTGGGGTACTTAAAAAAGTTTAGTGCCAAAAAGTGTGTAGCTCGCAAGACAGCAAAAATATTATGTTGTCTTCATTGGATTTTGCAATCAATGCCAAAGCTTCTAGGATAAAAGCAATGTAAATCCAGTCATTTATATTCTCGGTAAACACAGAGAACCAAAGAAAGCACACACAATGATAAAGTGGAGCATTTAACTGGAGAACCGAGAGGAACGGGGAATGTTTCGTTATGGGATGGTCTATCATACCGAAGCATCAACAGATCGACTTTTAACAGAAATGGAGGCTTGAAAAACGTCCTTCAAAGTATCAGAAGGGGAACAACAGGCCAGTATAATGTTGCAAAACACCAGCTTTCTTCTCTCCAAAAATTCATGATTATATTGTCAGGGAAGGGTGGATAAGCTCCGAATACTAACTACGGCATTACAGAGAAATCAGTACACCCCACAGATTTTGCATGTGTGTGCATGGGCATGCAGGCACACACATGCATGCATGCACGCACACACACACACACATAAACACACATGCACACACACACAGACACAAACATTCCCTCTCATGTCATGAAGAAAACCTAGCATACAGTCATTTACTTACAGCCTACACTATAAATGTCACTTTCACTGTTTGGACTACAACTTTAAAATTATGCATCCCGTTGAGTTGGACTACAAAATAATGAACAGACAACCATCAAACACAACTTTATAATATAATTCCCTCAGCTACCATCACGCTGTTTTCCAAAAGTATACATGTCGCATTATGGAAGTCAGATCTCACTTCTTACAATTCTGTGTGCAATTCCAGGTTTCATCAATTTAATATGCCAGCCTGATGATGACCCCCATAGGGTCAAAACATGTAGATGAATGAGTTGTTTTTTAAAACTGTTTGATGGCTACCTGTCCATTCCTTATTCATACTACACAAGTGCATCACTTGCAGTTTTACTGGATTGTACTTTACCCTGTCTTCAATGATGGTTTCATCATCAGAGAAATCTGTTGAACCCTCATCATGAGACAGATTCCAGTCTATATTCACATTATCGAAATGATTCTTCTGCCTCTGCATTGCGTGTCGTAGCTGAAACACGTAATATGCATGAGACACGCTACAGAGAGAACAGCAGCAGCCATGACAGAGGCGGCAGTAGTGGCGACAAACATCATCAACAACAGTGACTGATCTCACACATATCCTTGACAACTACAGAGACTGCTTAAGGAAGGCAATACTGAAAAAAAAGTAAATTACAGTAAGTAACACACAAACAGTGCCACAGAGTATGAAATAAAACCAGCAAAGGGACTTTACAAACCAAGAGTCACTCACCATATAATGAGTCATGAAAAGAAGCAAGTGAATACAATCTATGCTGGAGATGTTGCTGGTCCTGCTGATTATGTAAGCGGCTTAGGGACTCACAGCAAAGGGGAAGTAAGAAAACAGCACTGTCAGATTAACACAGAATGCATCCATAGACTAGTGGAATGCAGAACACACGAGAAACTGACTTCAGTTTCTAAAAAGAGCTTCAAGACATTGCTGCCATATAATGAGTATGGGCAGAAGCAATCTAAATGGTTTGTGTCTTCACATTTATTGTAACTGCTACACCTTACGGCTCAGTATCTTGTCTGAATTCTTTTAAAGTCCAGCCAAATCTCTCAACGTCAGTCTTCCAGGTAACAGGTGCATGTGCCATCCCAATGCCAGATCTAAGGTTTCTACGAGTGTATTACAACAGATCCAAGACTCCTGGGATTACACTCTGATGATCGGCAAGCAGTTAGCAATGTTTTGAATGATCATGCTGCCTTTGTGCGGAAATGCTTTACCCTGAAAATGAAGACAACTATGCTACTTTGAAACACTAGTAACTATTTTACCAGTCAACATGGCGCAAGATACCCAGAAGGTCAAAATTTTCAGGCTTACTCAAGTCTGGACCACAGCAGGGATTGACACAAACCACGATGCTGTCAACAGTGGGAAGAAAAAAAAGCAGAGAAAAGGAACACAAGACAGAGTGAAATATGACGACTGAAATGAGAGACATTTTAAACTGTGCGAAAGAAATGCAATCAGTGAGACATAAAAAATAAAGCTAGCAGCCTAAAAGAACTCTGGAATCGACATCATGTGGGAATGTGATCACAAAATTGCTGAATCTAATAATTAGTATTTCAAGATGATACACATGTGTCGCTTAACGACTGGGACATGTCATGAGAAATGCGTCGTTGGGCGATTTTGTCTTTGTGCGAACGTCACAGTGTGTACTTACACAAACCTAGACAGTACAGTATAGCATACTACACACCTAGACTATATGGTATAGCCTATTGCTCCTAGGCTACAAACCTGTACAGCATGTTACTTTACTGAATACTGTAGGCAACTGTAACACAGTGGTAAGCATTATGATATTATATTATAATATTATAATCTTATGGGACCATCATCGTGTATGTGGTCCGTTGTCAACCGAAACGTCGTTGTGCAGTGCATACCTGTACTGTCTCACACTCTTCACTTGTATCCATCAATTAATTTTGTTGTAAAATGCCTCTGGGCTGATGCAAATCCTTAACACAAAATGTCAAAAGATGGGAGAATATGATGTTTCAAAGCAACACATCTTCCTTCAAAATTGACCTTCCATCTTTGCTTGTAACATAAAATTTCTTGAACAAATAATGTGATGACTTTACACAATCCTTCAACCTAAAGGTCAGAAGCTTCCAATGCCAGTGCACAGACATGGAGCAAGTATAGAGGGGGGGGTGTGTGTGGCTCACCAGTTCCTCACAACTGTGGTGACCTCGATCCTGTGCGATATCGAGTGGTGTCTTGTCCTGAGCATTACGTAAAGTTGGGTCTGCTCCACTCCGCAACAGCAGTTTCATGCACTCTGGCTTGTCATGCAATGCGCACAGGTGCAATACCGTATTACTGCCAGAGCCAATGCTGTCCAATGGAGCGAGAGTAACCTTATCCAACGACTGCGTTGGCATGTTCTGAACCAGGAAGTCCACTAGATGTAATGAGTTCCCCATCTCACGAACTACAGCCAAATGAAGAGCAGTCTCTCCAATATCCTGCAGTACAAACATGTTACCATGTAACAAATTTGTTAATCGTTTGAAGTGTGAAACTCATCTGAATGATGTTTAAGATGTGCACCCTGCCTCCAAGAAAATATATCACAATTACATGTCATCTACTTATGTTTAAAAAGTCATACCATTAAATTACCAATCAAAATCCAAGCAGGATGTAGACACATGCACCACTGCCCCATAAAGGACCAAAGTGCTGACAGGCTAGGGGTTAAAGATAAAAAGTTGTAACTATGATATGATGACATATTGGTGGATGGGCCTCACAGTCAGTCTCTAAGCAGCGGAAAAAAAATTCTACCCACTGGCCATCATAGCCCAATTTCATGTTGTCTAGCATGTAGCTTAGTTGCTACAATGACCATGCTATCCTGGCACTAACAATGAAGTGTCATAACAAAAATCCTGTAAGAATTTTTTATTTCCCAGTCTGAATAACATCTACGCTCATCGTAATCTCCTGAAATTGATGAACTTATGTGATGTGTAGATGGAGAGGCAAAGTCTTCCTAACAAGGCATGAAGAATCAGAGGAAGGATGGAATGTTGGGCATCCAGCCTTATTTTGACATTCAGCACAACTAGGATGGCACAGTTGTCAAGCTCTACATGCTGGCTCTACTTTACCCTCCAGGAAATTCCTTGGTACTAATTTCTGTTAGAGGCTGAGTGGACCCCTGAGATAATGAATGTGGACAGAATAGGTCACTTAAAAATTTCCAAGGACCCTACCAGGCATCTAACCCGGAACCTGCCACTTCATTATGCAGTGCCTCAACTGCACTGCCCATCCCCACCCATAATGTGTAATTATGTAATATCGTTCATTCACCCACCCTGTACAACACACTACTTACACTTGATGGCAGAGAGGCTGACAGGTTGACACCCTCGGCAAACACTTCCAGTAAGTGATACAGGTTCTTATTGTTAACAGCATGCTCTAGGTCGCTCAGAAGGTCTCGTTCATCGGCGCAAGTGCGAGAAGCAAATTTTTTCTCCACGTATTTTGCGCGAATGAACTCGTACCTTTCGTCCCTGTAATTTGAGAAACAAGTTCCAAATTTAATTTTACTTTATTTCATAATTTAAACACGGCATACACGCACTGCGTGTAACAGTAGCGTACACTGGTAAGCATTCTGACTAACTCATGACACAAAATACTCACATTGTACTGTTTGGTGAGAGCTTTGTGGCATGTAATGTAGGCGTAAGTTTCGGTACATGTAGCATATATTCCATGACCTCATTGAATGCATTGTTGGTCATATGTCGAGCTAAGAGGAGTTGTGATGTGCCGATATTGTCTAGTGTGAGTGACTGGATACGAGATATATGAACACCAAGGTCGCGGTGGATTCCGGAACACTCGATACAAACAATAATTCCAAAATTTGTAGACAACCACGTTGCATCTAGAACAAGACAGTTACATCAACATACATATTCTCTCATATAATTCTTATATTAAACAAAACTGCTTAATATACAGGTGTCTCCTTCATAGTGTCCCCAAGCATGGATGCAGGCTTCCTACATGATAATGCTGCTGTGTTCGTGGACAAGATGAAAAGGGCACTCTGTACACACACACACACCTTCATTCTTGACTTGTAATTATTTTAATGTAAACTCTACTGTATATGTAAACTGTCCAACAGTTCCATGCAAAAGCACCTTACAAATTCTTTTTAACTGCAATAAGGTTATTAATGAGGTTATGTTTAGTAACAGTCCCAATAATCTGGTTGCTGTACAAAGGTAACCATTACTAAACGATGCCAGGACACTTCTGTACACACCAGTCTTAAGAATCCTACATTTACAGTCTGTAATATATTTTAGTTTCACTTTTTGTGAGTGAAGTATAAAAGAATGCATTCACCAAGCAGTGTCTGATGACCAAAGTCATATTACGCCCCCCCCCCAAAGGGGGGGGGGAGAGGAAGGAAGACAGTAGATCAACCGCTACTCACCATTCTGAGAATTACAATCACAGCACCTGTCATTACCAGGCAATTTCTGTACGTAGCGTATAATAGCCTGCTGAAGTTCAAGTAGACTAGGATTAAGTTTACCACCACCAGCCTTGCCACTGTCATCAAACGCTCTCATCAGGGCACCCTCTTTGCAGTTTACCAACACAGACATCCACGCTCGCTGATCAGCTTCGTCCTCTGCCTGGAAGTGGTATGTCCTGTTGTCTGGAAATACAAAGTCTTCAATAAAGTGATCAGATATAGCTCACAACAGTGCAGTGATGCAAGGTGAACATCTGAACATCTCTTAACAACACACCTGATTCAGTTCTAAATTGACTTTTGTGTAGCGCGTCCAATTTTCACTGGGAATGCTACAGCAAGCAAGGCACAGTAGTGCAACACAAGTGCAGGAAAAGCTGCTACCACCACACAGTTCAGGTAAGTTACGTATTTAGTGTTAACATTTAGATTTTAATTTCATGACACACCGAAAATGAAGAACAATCAAAGCAGATGAGTCAAAAATAAATGAAGTGGTGAGGGTTGGTATGTGATTTACAGTGGTGTACAGTAAAAGCTGCAATATCTGGTACCTCCGCAACCACAGCACTGCCGGACATAATAATTTCCTGGATATCAGAAACTTATTACCTACTGTAAAGTCTATCTTATTGCTCACAGTAAACTACTTGGATACACCCAACATTTAATTTGTCACTTGATATCATGTACTGTTTTCCCTGCTACACTTTCAATTTCCTTTTCATCATTACTTTACCCTTTAAACGCCACGGTCAATCCCACCTGCCATCTGCTGGCACTATTAGGAGTTCACCATATTCTCCACGTTAGCAGGGGAAGGGTTAATGTTAACATGGTGCAAAAAAAAGGGGGGGGGG
>Ga0136643_10014349_pt1 | contig 11885 bp, 13 predicted proteins | sample TergutLab28metaG_FD_96883 | JGI IMG/M metagenome (GOLD analysis project Ga0136643, IMG submission 96883) | Labiotermes labralis P1 segment gut microbial communities from Petit-Saut dam, French Guiana - Lab288 P1 (version 3) (version 3) | ecosystem: Host-associated > Arthropoda: Insects >...
CATGGCTTTAGAAAAAGAATGAGAACAAAAAATGGCGGAAAAGTTTTACTAAGAAGAAGAAGAAAAGGCAGAGAAGTTCTTTCGGCTTAATTCTTAATTATTATGAATGATTTTTAAATAGGCTACATAATGTTTTATGTGGTCTTTTTAATATATCTACAAAATTTACAAAGAGTGGTTATTATGAAAAATACAGTATCACTTAAAAAAAACTATCAGTTTAAGCATGTTTATAATAGGGGCAAATCTATCGCAAATAGAAATTTGGTAATGTATAGTATTAAAAACGGTTTAGGGTTAAATCAACTTGGAATATCGTGCTCAAAAAAGGTTGGAAAAAGTGTTGTTAGAAGTCGCGTTACAAGGCTTATTAGAGAGAGCTATAGACTTAATGAATATAAAATTTTAAAAGGGTATGATATAGTTTTTATTGCCCGCATGTCTTGTAACGGAGCAAGTTATGAAGAAATTTCTAATTCTTTGAAACACTTGATAAAAAAACACAACATGCTTGTTGAGAAAGTGAAAGAATGCAATGATTAAAAAGGCTATTTTAAAAATCATTACTTTTTATAAAAAATTTATATCACCAATGTTACCAGATGCTTGCCGTTTTTCGCCAACTTGTTCTGAATATGCTTTTGAGGCAGTTTCAAAACATGGCGTATTTAAAGGGGCTTTTCTAAGCGTGTACAGAATACTTAGATGCAACCCATTTTGTAAAGGTGGGTTTGACCCAGTGCCAGATAACGTGGTGGCTCAGTCTGCGAGGCAATGACTCAACCTGCACGCGGCAAAGCCACGCTTGGTTTCGTTTATTGCCTTTCGCAAAAATCAGGATTTTTGCGAGTTAAGCGGCTAAAGCCGCCTAAAAAATTTAGTGAATATAGCAAAAGAAGGAAACAGATGATTAATAATTTCACAAATATTAAGCTCGCAAAAATCCTGATTTTTGCGAAAAGTGGTAGGCGAAGGCAAGAGGAATTCATTTCCTCGCAGACTGAGCCACCACGTCATAGGAGGAAAAAAATTGATTCTACTTAACACAATATCACGAGAGCCAATGCTCATAATTAGGCCATTTACATGGTTTTTTGGACACATACTTAACTTTATTTTTATGTTTGTAAACTTTATTTCGCCAACAGAGGCAAATACTTTAGGTTTTGCCATAATTTTGATGACAATTGTTTCAAGAACGCTACTTTTACCGCTTGCTATAAAAGGTCAGAAATCAACATCACGTATGCAAAAATTGATGGCAAGCCCTGAAATGGAAAAAATTAATAAAAAATATGAAGGCAAGAATGACAACGACTCAAAGCGTGCAAAACACCTAGAAACTACAGAGCTTCAAAAGAAACATGGTGTGAACATGCTTGCTGGTTGTCTTCCTATGTTTATACAAATGCCAATTTTCATCGGGCTGTTTTATGTAATGAACCAAATTTATCAGTTTGTAGATTTTATTGGTGGCATATATAATCAGCTTGCAACTGCTATCATGCAAATTCCGGGCTATTTTACGCCGCTTTATAACGTTGGATATAGCATGATTCCCAATAATATGGAAATTAATACTAATAATGTAAATGATGTTGCTCGCCTTATCAACAGATTTAGAGCAGACGACTGGGCAAGATTTTTAGAAGAAATTCCTGCTACGTACCATTACCAAATTCAAAATATTTTAGATAGAAAAGATGGTGTTGAAAGATTTGCAACTATCAGCCTTGTAGAAGGTACAAGCCTCTCTTGGCCTAGCATTTTAATACCTTTGATGGCAGTTATATTCACATTTTTATCATCTTACCTTATGAACAAGCACCAAAAAGCTTTAAGAGCAGGCCGTGCAGATAGTAATCCTCAAGCTGCTATGCAACAAAAAATTATGATGTTTGGTATGCCTTTATTTATGGGCTTTATAACACTTGGTATGCCGGGTGGTGTTGGTCTTTACTGGGTTGTGGGTAACATTTATCAAATATTCCAGCAGTTAGCATTTAACAAGTTTTTACGGGTAGATTTAAAGGTAGATAAACCAGATAAAGGCTTTAGAGCCAGACGAACCTAAGGAGGAATATTCATGAACTATGTAGAAAAAACAGGAAAAACGGTTGACGAAGCAATTCAAGATGCATTACGAGAACTTGGCACAAGCATTGAAAATGTTACTTACGAAGTTTTGGAAGAAGGTGCTAAAGGCTTCTTGGGAATTGGTGGAAGGCCTGCAAAGGTTCGTGTAAAGCTTAACTTTAACCCAATAAGAATGGCTAAAGATTTTATTAAGGAAATGACTCTTTTGATGGGTCTTGCGGTAGAGATTGATGTTAAGCTTGAAGATAAAAGAATGGAAATAGATCTAAAAGGGGAAGACCTTGGAATTTTAATAGGTAAAAGAGGGCAAACTTTAGATGCACTTCAATACCTTGTTTCGCTTACAATAAATAAAGGCGAAGACGAATATATTAACGTAATTATAGACACTGGCGGATACAGAGCAAAACGCAAGGAAGCACTTGAAACTCTTGCGAAAGGCGTTGCTAAAAAAGTTAAAATGACAAGGCGTTCGATAACTTTAGAACCTATGACGCCGTACGAACGCAGAGTTATCCACTCTATTTTGCAAGAAGATAGAAGCATTACTACATATAGCCAAGGTAAAGAGCCGTATAGAAGTATTGTTGTTGCTCCGAAAAGCAACAAAGATAAATTGCAAGCACTATAACGCAGTGCTTCACTCTGTGCGGGAGTGAATCCCGCTTGAGTTCAGCTACTGCTTTTCGTCGAAATCAGGATTTCGACGAACTTGGCGACTTTGTCGCCTGATATGTGAAAATTTGGGCATTGTCATTGCGGGCTTGACCCGCAATCTCCAAAACACCCTGACGAAACACGTCGGGGTGTTTTGAAATATATAAACGTGGGGTAAATAAATGATTTTCGACACAATAACATCAATCTCAACAGCACTTGGCGGAGCCATCGGAATAGTTCGGATTAGTGGATCTGAAAGCCTTAAAATTTTGGGAAAAATATTCAACCGTAAGGATAAAAATTTTGAAAGCCATAGAATTTATTATGGTAATATTCTTGATGGCGAAAAACTGGTTGATGAAGTTTTGGTTTCTGTCATGAAAGCACCAAAATCCTACACTTGTGAAGATGTTGTTGAAATTAATTGCCATGGAGGAACTAGAGCTACCAATGCAGTTTTAGAGGTTGCTCTTAAAAATGGGGCAAGGCTTGCTGAACCTGGTGAGTTTACTAAGCGAGCATTTTTAAACGGACGGATTGACTTAACTCGTGCACAGGCCGTTATTGATATTATAAACGCCAAAACCGAAAATGCCCATAATGCAGCAATTAGAAGGCTTTCGGGTGCTTTATATGAAAAAATTTCAAATTTGCGAGCTAAGATTTTGTTATTAATTGCTAATATTGAAGTTTCTATTGACTATCCAGAGCACGATTATGAGCAAGATAATTTAAAACTAATTGAAGAAAATATTGCAAGCTTAAAGAATGAAATTGAGAAATTAATACAAAGTGCCGAACAGGGCATTATTTTAAAATCGGGGATAGAAACGGTTATCTTGGGCAGGCCTAACGTTGGGAAATCTTCGCTTATGAATGTTCTGCTTAAATCCGATCGAGCGATTGTTACCGATGTGCCAGGAACTACGCGAGATATTTTAACAGAACAGGTTAATTTAGGCGGAATAATGCTGAAGCTTGTAGATACGGCAGGTATTAGAGAAACTAGCGATATTGTTGAACAAATTGGGGTAGATAGAGCGAAAGAATCGGTAAAAAATGCCGAGCTTGTGCTTGTTGTTTTAGATGGCTCTTCGGAGCTTGAAAATTATGATAGAGAAATACTAAATTTAACCAAAAATAAAAAGACGATAATAATTGTAAATAAATGCGATTTAGAGCAGAAAATTAATTTTGATGAATTCGTTATTGGCGAAAATCCTCATGTTATCAAGATTTCGGCTAAGAGCGGCGAAAATGTGGAAGAGATTAGCAAAATTATTTCTGCTATGTTTTTTAATAACGAATTTGAAGATGATAACGATTTTCTAATTTCGGATATAAGAAATAAAGATTTGCTAATCAAAGCAAATGAAAAGCTTAAAAGTGCTGAAAATGCTTTAAAAATGGGCATTACAGAGGATTTGATTAGTATAGATTTAACAGAAGGCTATGGGCTGCTGGGTGAAATAATTGGCGAAAGTGTTGCAGAGGATGTTATTGATAAAATCTTTTCGGAGTTTTGTTTAGGGAAGTAGTGCCTTGTTCTGCGAGAGAGGCGACTGCGTCGCCATGACGAACCCCATAAAAAGGTAAAAATTTGAGATTTTTTTGAGACTTTTAAGGTGTACTTATGTGTTATGATAGTGTTGTGAAAGAAAACAGGTGATGAAATGACAAAAACAGACATAATTGTGATAGGTGGCGGACATGCGGGCATTGAGGCGGCCTTGGCATCTGCCAGAATGGGCAAAAACACGTTATTATTTTCAATTCAGAGGCGTAGTATTGGGCTTATGGCGTGCAATCCAAATATTGGGGGCAGCTCTAAGGGTCATCTTGTAAAAGAGATAGATACCTTGGGCGGAGAAATGGGCAAAAATATAGATAAAACATATATTCAAAGCAGAATGTTAAACACGGCAAAGGGCCCTGCGGTTTATTCTTTGCGTGCTCAGGCAGACAAAGAAAAATACAGCGTGGAGATAAATAAAACCTTAAATTCTACTAAAAATTTGCAAATTATAGAGCAAGAAGTTATTAAAATTTTGGTGGATGATGGTAAAGCCGTTGGTGTTGTGGATAAAAATGGTGAAGTATACCATGCACAGGCTGTAATTTTATGTGCGGGAACATATCTCGATTCTCGTTGTTTATGTGGTGAAGATATTAAGAACACTGGGCCTGATGGGCTTTTATCGTCAAAATTACTGCTTGAAAATTTGGAGAGCTTAGGCATCAAAATGTTTAGGTTTAAAACAGGAACGCCTGCAAGGCTTCATAAAGATTCGGTCGATTTTACTAAAATGCTTATTCAAGAGGGCGATGCCGAAATTGTGCCATTCTCATTTGAGAATACGCCTGAAATGATACAAAGGGAACAAATTGCGTGTTACTTAACTCACACAAACAAGGAAACTCATGAAATTATTAAAAAAAATATACATCGCTCGCCTATGCACCTTGGTGTTATTGAGGGCGTTGGTGCTAGATATTGCCCTTCGATTGAAGATAAAATTGTGAGATTTCCTGATAAAGATTCGCACCAAGTTTTTGTTGAGCCAGAGGGTGAAACGGCGGACGAGGTTTATATTTCTGGCATGAGTACATCACTCCCTAGAGATGTTCAAGAGGAAATGTATCGAAGCGTTATAGGGCTAGAAAATGCCAAATTTATTAGCTTTGGTTATGCCATTGAATATTATTGCATTGATGCAACGCAGCTAAAATTAAGCCTAGAATTTAAAGATATTCGCGGATTATTTTCGGCTGGGCAATTTAACGGCAGCTCGGGCTATGAAGAGGCAGCAGCACAGGGCATTGTTGCGGGAATTAACGCCGTTTTATATACAGATGGAAGAGAACCTATGATTATCGACCGTTCTGAGGGTTATATCGGCGTTTTGATAGATGATTTAGTTACCAAAGGTAGCCAAGAGCCATACAGAATGTTAACATCACGTGCAGAGTATCGCCTTCTTTTAAGGCAGGATAATGCCGATTTAAGGCTTACCGAAAAAGGCTACAATGCTGGGCTTATTAAAGAAAAACGCTATACAAAATTTTTAGATAAAAAAGAAAAGATTGAGAACGAGCTTAAGCGTATTGCAAAAATTACAATTGCACCAAGTGAAAAATTGTTAAAAATATTAAAAGAAAATAACTCGCAGGAAATAATTACAGGTATGAAATTAGCAGAGCTAATTAAACGCCCCGAGCTTGATTATTTTAAGCTTGGTGAAGTTGATGAAAATCGCCCCGATTTAAGCCAAGAAATTGCTGAACAGGTTAATATTCAAATTAAATACGAAGGTTATATAAATCGTCAGCTACAACAAGTTGAAAAGTTTAAAAAAATTGAGAACAAAATACTTGATCATAACATAAACTACAACGAGATTAACGGTTTGCGGATAGAGGCTAGGCAGAAGCTTTCAGAAAAACGGCCTCAAAATTTGGGGCAGGCATCACGTATTTCGGGTGTTTCGCCTGCGGATATATCGGTTTTGATGATATATTTAGAATCAGCTAAAATACATAAAATATAGGAGGAGTTAAATTTTATGTATTTTTTAAGTTTTGTAGAAAAAGAGAAAAGTGAATATACTACCAAAGAATTTTTAAATGCCTTAAAAAGCGATTTTAAGGATGATGCAAAGGCGTATATAAGCCGTGATTTTGTTAATTCGATAGACCTTCATAAATATGAAAATATTACAAAAAAACAAAAAATACCTTTTGTGATTTGTGCTAATTATGATAAATTGCCAAAAAACTGCAAATTAGATACGATTATGACAACTGATACAGAAATTTTTCATCTTTATATGCTAAAAGAGCCTGACAAATTTGGAAAATGGAAAATTTACGGAATAGATAGGGAGTAAGACGAAGATATGTTAGAAAATTTGTTAAAAACTTCTGCAAATGCACTAAATATTGAAGTGAGTAACGAGCAAATACAAAAATTTATTATATACAAAAACCTTATTTTAGAATGGAACAAAAAATTTAACCTAACCGCCATAACTTGCGAAAAAGAAATTGTTTTAAAGCATTTTGTTGACAGTATTTCGCTTATGAAAATTATGGATTTATCGGGTGCTAAAAAAGTGATAGATGTTGGTAGCGGAGCGGGATTCCCAGGAATTCCGCTAAAAATTATGAATGATAATATCGAACTTACGATGCTTGATTCGGTAAACAAAAAAGTTGGATTTATGAACATGGTTTGTAAAGAGCTTGGGCTTTTAAATTCGTTGGCAATTCATGCCCGTGCTGAAGATTTGGCAAAAGATAAAAACTACCGAGAGCAATACGATTTGTGTGTTTCTCGTGCTGTTGCCAACTTGTCGGTTCTTGCGGAGTTTTGTTTGCCTTTTGTAAAGATTTCGGGCTGTTTTGCTGCTTTTAAGGGACCGTCTTCTGATATGGAGCTTGAAGCGGCACAAAACGCACTTAGTATTTTAGGAGGCGAAGTTTATAAAAACGAGCTTGTTAACTTAGGTGAAGACCTAAACCATAGAATAATTTTGATAGAAAAAACTAAAAATACGCAAGAAAAATACCCACGCAGGGCGGGTATTGTGCGGGACAAGCCGTTATAGACAAACAGTTTTTTACCAGTGCATGGTTAAATGTAAATCCCTAACCTCATCGTAGAAGATTAAAACTTCTATGGTGCCTTCTGAAAAGATTGAAGTATCTACAAACCCCATAAAATTATTTATACTCATATGAACCTCGGTATTGTTTTGAATCATAATAAGGTTTATATTACCTCTAGTGTTGGTGGTTTCTACTGTAAAATTTTCAAGTTCTTCAGCAGTAAAGTCTATAAATCTGCGGTGCACGCCATTTAGTGAGGTTGCCGTAACTTCAAAGTTATTTTCGGTAGAGCTTGCATTGTAGCCCGCACTAACTCCACTAAAGCTCCAGCCGCTACCGCAGCCAGTTAAAAATATTAATGAAGAGCAAAGCATAATAATTGCCAAAAATATTTTTCTCATAAAAATTGTTCTCCTTTTTGATTTTGTACATAGCATTAGTGCATAACCCATTCACGAACCAATTTTTCAAGCGGAATTTGCGTAGCAAATTTTTTGCGACCTAAGTTTTGCACGGTTTCACTAATGTTTTAAGATGAGAACCGTGCAAAAATGTTCACCGGAGCGAAAAGTGCTGAAGTTCCGTTGCCCTTCGGGACAACGTCAATGAATTGTGTGAGTGAGGTTATGCACCATTGCCACACACTAAACATTATAAAGTGTTGTATGTGAAATGTCAAATGTCGAAAAATGAAATAGACTAAATATTCTAAAAATTGATTGCCCACAGGAAATATATGGTAAAATAGTTGCATAAATAACAATTTTTTACAAATATTTTTTTGGAGGGGCTTTAAAATGACAAATTCAGTAATATCAACAATGAGAGAAATTAGGTACATTCCACTTGAAAGGATTGAGGCAAACCCATACCAGCCTAGGCGGCATTTTGACGAAGATGCACTTATAGAGCTTGCAAAAAGCATTAGTACATATGGCGTTATTCAGCCAATTTCGGTTAGGCTTAAAGCGGGAGCCAAATATGAGCTTATTGCGGGCGAGCGACGTTTACGTGCATCAAAACTTGCAGGGCTTTTAGTGATTCCTTCTATAATTGTGAACGTTAGCGAGGAAGATAGTGCGGTTATTGCGATTATTGAAAATTTGCAGCGTCAGGACCTTCACTTTATTGAAGAAGCACAAGCTTATGTAAATTTGTTAAATGATTACAATTTTACGCAGGAAGAACTCGCAAAAAAATTATCTAAAACTCAATCAACAATTGCAAACAAACTAAGGCTTTTAAAAATTTCGCACGAAGTTAGAAAACTCATTACCGAACATAATTTAACTGAACGCCACGCAAGAGCTCTTTTAAAACTGCCTAGCGATGAAATGCAGATAATGGTTGTTAAAAAGATTGTCGAATTTGGGTTGACAGTGCAAAAAACAGAAGATATAATTAATAGACTGCTAAGTCTTTCAAACACAGGAAGTAGTACTAGCAGCAAAGACGAGCAAAAAAGAAAAGTTAAACATATTATAAGAGATTTGAAATTATTTTCAAACTCGATTAAGCAAAATATCAGTCTTTTAACCGATTCGGGATATAAAGCAGATTATATAGTGGACGAATCAGAAGATGGTTGCGAGATTTTAATCAAAATTGAGTATGCAAAAAATGCGGTATTGCCTCAAGCTGCGAGCGAATAAATCGCTCTTGCTTTTGGCTAATACCTTTCGCAAAAGCCTCAGCAGCTACGCTACTTCAAGGCTTTTGCGAGTTTAGTATGTGTGTAAAGTATTAATTGCAAATTAAAGTATTTCTCTTTCGGTTATTAGAGTTGTAGCGAAGGGAGTCTTTAATAGTCATCACAAAGATATATTAACTAAGGAGTGTAAAAATGGAAAAAGAAGTCAGGTATAAGAAGCTTAGAAAAGTTACACGCGTAACACTAGTTTCAAACATTTTTTTGGCAATAGCTAAAGTTGTAATTGGTGTTATTAGCGGAAGTACGGCACTTGTTACCGATGCGGTTCACACATTTGTTGATGGATTTACAACAATTGGTGTTATGATTGGGCTAAAATTTTCTAAAAACGATGCCGATAAAGAACATCAGTACGGGCATCAGCGTGTCGAATCTATTGTTAGTTTACTTATATCTGTGGTTCTTTTAGTAGTTGCGGGACTTTTAGGATGGGAAGGTATTTCTAGCATTATAGCTAGAGAGCAGATTGAGCCTTCTATTCCTGCAGTTATTGTTATAGCTATGTCGATTTTACTAAAGGGCATTATGTTTAAATATGCTAAAGGTACAGCAGTAAAGCTTGATTCTTCGGCACTTTTGGGAGATGCACTTCATATCAAGGCAGATGTTTTAAGCTCGATTGCGGCACTTATCGGTGTTTTGGGAGCATTTTTCGGGTTTTATATTCTTGACCCTATTGGTGCACTTATTGTTTGCCTTTTCATTTTAAAGGCTGCATATGATATTTTTGTGATGGCTGTAAACCAGCTAATGGATAAAGCAGCGGATGACGAAACAGTTGAAAACATCAGAAACTTAGCACTTTCGGCAGATGGTGTTATTAATATCGACCTTTTAAAAACCCGCCTCAGTAACAATATTATTTTTGTTGAAATGGAAATTTTGGTTAACTCGGAGATTTCTGTTGCAGAAGGACATAAAATTGCCGAAAATGTGCATAATTTGATAGAAGAAAATATTAAAAATATTGGTCATTGTATGGTGCATGTTAATCCTACGACGGTGGTGGGCTAAGCAATTAGAGGTTTACAATAGACTTGTACCGAAAATTCTGAATTTCGCCACAAGTCTAATGGCAGATTAGCCGATATCGTTATCCCGCACTTGATGCGGGATCCCCTCTGTACTGCGAGAGGTGGAGGATTGCGGATCAAGTCCGCAATGACGAAAGGGAAAGGAACGCAATAACGATTAGCGAGAGAGTTTAATTTCGGTACAAGTCTAATGGCAGATTAGCCGATACCGTCATCCCGCACTTGATGCAGGATCCCCTCTGTACTGCGAGAGATGAGGGATTGCGGATCAAGTCCGCAATGACGAAAGGGAAAGGGACGCAATAACGATTAGCGAGAGAGTTTAATTTCGGTACATGTCTAATGGCAGATTAGCCGATATCGCCATCCCGCACTTGATGCGGGATCCCCTCTGTACTGCGAGAGATGAGGGATTGCGGATCAAGTCCGCAATGACGAAAGGGAAAGGGACGCAATGACGATTAGCGAGAGAGTTTAATTTTGGTACAAGTCTAATGGCAGATTAGCCGATATCGCCATCCCGCACTTGATGCGGGATCCCCTCTGTACTGCGAGAGGTGGAGGATTGCGGATCAAGTCCGCAATGACGAAAGGGAAAGGAACGCAATAACGATTAGCAAGAGAGTTTAATTTCGGTACATGTCTAATGGCAGATTAGCCGATATCGCCATCCCGCACTTGATGCGGGATCCCCTCTGTACTGCGAGAGATGGGGGATTGCGGATCAAGTCCGCAATGACGAGAGGGAAAGGAACGCAATAACGATTAGCGAGAGGATTTAATTTTGGTACAAGTCTAATGGCAGATTAGCCGATACCGTCATCCCGCACTTGATGCGGGATCCCCCCTGTACTGCGAGAGATGGGGGATTGCGGATCAAGTCCGCAATGACGAAAAGGAAAGGGACGCAATGACGATTAGCGAGAGAGTTTAATTTTGGTACAAGTCTAATGGCAGATTAACCAATACTGTCATGCCGAACTCGATTCAATGTCGCAATAAATAACAGAGGAGAAAAAATGCAAAGCTATGTTTACTTTATGACAAATCTTCACAATAATGTTCTATACATAGGTGTTACATCGAATTTAGAAAAAAGAGTATGGGAACATAAAAATGGGAGTGATAAGTATAGCTTTACATTTAAATATAATTGCAATAAATTGGTTTATTACGAGATTTTTGGAGATATTAAATATGCCATTGAGCGAGAGAAGCAACTAAAGAATTGGAAAAGAGAATGGAAGGATGATTTGGTAAAGAAAGAGAATCCTCATTGTGAAGATTTAAGTATTAAGCTTTGAATTTAAATATTATTGCAAAATCGTCATCCCGCAGCCAACACCGTCATCCCGCACTTGATGCGGGATCCCCTCTGTACTGCGAGAGATGGGGATTGCGGATGAGATCCTGAATCAAGTTCAGGACGCAATAGAGATGTTTCGAAATTAAAAAATATAGGATAAGAACGTCATTGCGACCCCTTGTAAGGGGTGAAGCAATCTCTAGTGGTTTCGCTTTGCGAAAGCGGTCTTTGACCGGTTTTCCGCAGGAAAACTGCTTGGACTGGCTTCGCCACTCTGCCATAGGCAGAACACAACGGTAAACGCCAATAAAATACAAAAAGCATGGATTGCCACGCCTCTTCGAGGCTCGCAATAGAGTAGTAGCGAAATTAAAAAGTCGAGCATTTCTAATCGTCATTGCGAGGAGAGCCTTAGCTCGACGTGGCAATCCATGTTTTTTACCTTGCACTGGATTGCTTCGGGTGCGAC
>Ga0136643_10014350_pt1 | contig 11885 bp, 9 predicted proteins | sample TergutLab28metaG_FD_96883 | JGI IMG/M metagenome (GOLD analysis project Ga0136643, IMG submission 96883) | Labiotermes labralis P1 segment gut microbial communities from Petit-Saut dam, French Guiana - Lab288 P1 (version 3) (version 3) | ecosystem: Host-associated > Arthropoda: Insects >...
CATACGCGCCACATGCCCAGCCCATCTCATTCTTCTCGATTTTATCACCCGCACAATATTGGGTGAGGAGTACAGATCACTTAGCTCCTCGTTATGCAATCTCCTCCATTCCCCCGTTACCTCATCCCTCCTGGGTCCAAATATTCTGTGTTGTGTTACTAATGATAAATCCTGAGCTCGAATCAGAATCCGTACAATTAACTACTTGTGTTCATCTTACTATACTGTTTTCAAAGTCGGTTCTAAGTTGAATCACTCTACCATTCAACGCCATACAGTCTGATATAGCGGCAACGTTATTACACAAGCGGCAGAGTACAGTACAACTGCCACGTAACAACAAATCCTAACTTGGTTTATTACAACATGTGATTAATTTATAAGAATATGTATTTTGGAACTTGACAAACAGAAATGAGTTTTGAGATGTAAAGTTCTTACGGGGATTAATATTCATTTTGGGGTTCATGGGTGCGTTTAAAATTCCACACTGTCGTCTGAAACGTTAGTACCAATTTTTAGGAAGTACCTTTTGTATTTCTTTTCAGATTATCTTAGTGAATCAGGCATCAAATTTTTTTTCGGAAATGTCGGCTACCACCCACAGTAATACAGCCTATCATAGACCATAATCCCGTAGTATCGGCCTGTTGTTATCAGTTACATTTGCGCGAACATTTTAGAACACTGCTTAAACTTAATTATAAAATCAACATTATGCATGTGAGCGATTCTCGATATATAACGACACAGTTTCAAATGTTTCTGTTAGGCAATGTTGAAGTACATCACAGATTTTAAATGACGAATTGGAAAAAATGTGGAAGACAGCAATGCGACAGAACAAAAGTTGCTAGCTCGTTATTTGAGTCGACGAAATGAGAATGACCACGAAAACAGACTATACCAACTGACTTCTGTTGTTTATTCCTTGCAGTGCGATTAAGTAAATAACTCGTGTAACACAAACAAATGCACTGTTCTATAATATATGGCTACAATCTTTTAAATAGCAACCACATGTTTCGGCGCTATTACTTCACCATCTTTATAGAGCTTACGCCAACATTTCTTTAAAACATATAACAATAAAACATATAACAATAAAACATATAACAATAAACTGTCGTGTTATTAGTGCAGAATTTTGTAGGTTTTTGGTTAAAATTATGTATATAAATATAATATAATGTTCGTAAAACAGTAATATTGTTACTATTATACCAACATTATATTGTATTTATGTCCATAATTGTAACCAAAAACTCTAAAATTCTTAAGTATTATACAAATGTACGTCAGCACAATCTATTTATTCTATAGTATGGCTACATGTTTCGACTAGATGTTAGTCATCTTCAGGCCCCTACAATTACTTTAACAGATGCTTTGTCCACTTTGGGATTCCATAGTGTTTACATGTGGATTACTTATTTTCTATTTTCTAGAGCTTTTAGAAATTACAGGGTCACTGTCAATACCACAACAATACCACAACAATACCACAACAATACATACGTTTATTGTGACCTACTTTAAAGCTACAAGTTTTAAAGAAATTTTGGTATCAGCTCCCTGAAGATGGCGAGATAATAGAGCCGAAACAAGTAGAAGTTACGTAAAAGATTGTACGCATAGACTATAGAATAATGCATTTGCTGGTGTTGCACGAGATATTTACTATACCAACTGAATTACTCTGGCTCCTATGTAGCATTTCCTATTTAAAAATCACAGGTTACATGAATAAACCTATCTGTTCAGCTTCTTACTTCATTCCTGTTGATCCTTCATGCCCCGCGGCACAGAATTCTCTGAATTAAAATAAAAACACTCTTTGCAAATGTCTGACGACGGAATTGTTAAGCACAGACAAGAACATACGACATAGCAGTGCTGTCAGAAGTCGGAGACCGTCTCGTGTTCTGCTATAATGAGCATTTTCTTTAAAGTGGAGCAGAGAACAGGATATTATTTTCATTGTATTAGTGCAATAGGCCATCCAACTAAGGCAGGATAAAGGACAAGAACCGCTGCTGAAGAATGGCGAATGTAAAACAGGGCGGAGGACATCCAGAAAAGTCTTGTGTTTTATGAATGCAGATAGCAATATCACGATGCCGAGCGAGTTTACAGCCCGGACAAGTTTGTATGGAGCCCCTACTCGTTGGACAATAGATGTGATGCAGGTACGTGGCGTGACAAGTTTTGCGACCACGTCAGGTCCTTAGCAAGAGACACTCCCTACCCGGAACGAAGCATGTTCACTCGAACATTAAAACTACATTATTTACTGTACCGACATTTTTATCGCAATAAGATACGTCAAATAATCCCACTCATAAGTACAAACCTTTATGATAGCTGACCTAACAGTAACAGGCTTGAAATTTTACTCCGATACTTGAAACACTAGTGAACTATGTACAGTGTTTATTTAAATGCAAATAAGTTTTTAGACTACTTGTAACATCACCACGATGGGTGTGCCTGTAATCTATTAAGTTATTTGAATGGCTTGACCGATTTACGCGAAAATTAGCGTTAAATTTATGATAATGGAGCCAAACTACATAACTTTTTAAAATTATCTTTAATCAGTAATCAAAACATAGCGGGCTAGAGAAATAATGAGCTGCAAGATACATTTAATTTAATGTCCTGAAACTGTTTATAATGTGGAGCGGAATAGTTCAGTCAGTATAGTGACTCGCTACGGGTTGGGCGGACCGGGGATCGAATCCCACTGAGGGCGAGATTTTCCACACCAATCCAGATAGTCGCTGGGTCCCAACCAGCCTCCTATACAATGGGTACCCGGTCTTTCTGGAGGTAAAGCGGCCGTAGCGTGGCGTTGACCAATCACGACATCTAGCGTCGAAGTTACAGAAAGAGTAGATCTATAAATCTATTCCCCCTCAGGGCCTTCGTGGCCTGTTCTAGGGTGCATTTTACTTTACGTTACCGTTACACTGCTTATAATAACAGGCCTCCAAAACTAAACGTAAAAAAATGAAAATGGAAACTACATGAAATATATATATATGAAGCAATCCCTATACAGGCCTGAATAGGCCATTAGGGTTCTAGAATTTTGAAGCCCCCGGGATTTTTAGGTAATCGAAAAAAGGTGGCACAGTTTTCAGCTATAAATACCGGCCACCTTTACCCCAGGAGATATTCGTGCTACTCATTTTTTAAAGGCTGAGTCCACCGCGGGGCATTGGTGCGGCCGGAAAGATTAAATCAATGAATATTCCAAATTACTCCACAGGGACTGAAACCCGCGACATTCCGGCTCTTAGAGCAGTGCCTCAAACAGGAAATATACATTTAGCTCTAAATGTGATGACATTAACTATTTTAAGGGTGGAGATAATGATGCAAAATTTGGTACGACAATAACCTAGGGGTTTCCAAACTTTGATCGTGAGTTTGGATGGCATTGCATGAGGAAAAACATAAAAATGGGGCGAAAGCGACGCCAAACTTTGCCGAAGGCACTAAATCTCCTGAATGCTTCTCTCAGGCACATTAGTATTATTACCAAACGAAGTACCTCTACTACCTCTTGCCTGCACACATTTTCAATTTCATTTTAACACACACACACACACACACACACACAATTATATATATATGTATATAATACCCTTCTTGTCCTGAGTCACGTCCTGTTCCCTTGTAACGTACGCACTAAGAATTAAAAAATTGAGCATCGAGCGAATAATGCGTACAGCAGGGTGGACTCTCTGTTAGGTACAAACTGAGGCTAAAGAAATAGCTGAGCATCGAGAACATAACATGCAGAACAAAGTTGAATGTTTGTGAGGTACAAAATGAGGCTGAAGAAAGAGTTGAGCGTCGAGCACATAATATATATAGCATAATCAGCTGGCGGCCCTATAGATAAAGTTAACTCTTTATTTGTTCCAAGAGTAAGGAAAAGACGGATCAAAAAGTCACGGAATAGCGCGTAAATGCGTAGGTTATTCGGAAAGTAAGTACCGTCTGCGCATATCTCTCGCGCATCCTCGAGACTGTCACTTTGCGCATGTGCAGTGACTTCCTCTATCAATTGAGAAGCCACAGACGCCATGTCGTGAAATTCGTGTTATGTTTATGTTTGTTCCTGTGCGTTAAACAAGTTTAAGGCAATTGAAGGGGCCGCCGACTGTGAAATACGGTCTGTAATTCGTTTTTTGAATGCTAGGATTGTGCTACCAAGTGAGATTCATCACCAGATCTGTCAAGCGTATGGTGACAATGTGATGAGTGATGGCATGGTTAGGAAATGGGTTCGGATGTTCTCTGAAGGACGAGAGACCGTGCACGATGAGGCGCGAAGTGGGCGTCCATCTTTGGTGAATGATGATTTGGTACGTAAGATGAACGAAAGAGTGCGTGACGACAGACGTTTCACAATTTCTGATCTGTCCCTGCCCTTTCCTCGGATTTCAAGGACTCTACTCTATGACACTGCCAGTAGTGGCTAACATCGCAGGCGGCCGCATTCTATGAGGAGGGTATAGAGAAACTTGTGCCCCGCTACGATAAGTGCCTCAATAATGACGGCGAATATGTGGAAAGATATTTTGAAGAATGTAGAATCTGATAACAATAAAATTTTATACGAAACTTTATTCGATTTTATTTTACAGCGAAACTGTGCTTACTTTCTGAATAAGCCTCGTATTATGGCATCCTGACATGTGACGAGCACGTGTCTCCTTATTCTCAGTCATGCCATCATTCAGCGCTGTGTAACCCGTACTAAAAAAAATTAAATTAATGTAGGAAACACGTCTCCATACGACCCTGAAACGTCATTGCTTGCTTTCCGTTCGTATTGTTTCTTGCTGAACAGGGTAAGTGCTCCCGCCGGAATGTATATTATTCGGATTAATTTCCGTATTGAGCCATAGAATATTTGGGACATGCATCGGGAAGCAAATGCTTATGCAATACAAACATTATAACATCCTCACCAGAATAGCGCAGTGGTAAAGCGAGAATGTACCCCTATAGCAACGTCATTCACTCACCCACCCCTAGTTTCTCTCCCCCCCCACAAATCCACAATAATGTAATGTTTGATTTCATAAAGTATGCTGACAATGTTGTATGCAATATGTATGTGTCCGTTGCCGCTCGCCGTTTGGTCCATGTACGTGCTACTAGGTATATCTATAATATTAGTGGATGGAATCTCTACTCACTCCCTCGCTCGCATTCCAGAGTCGACCCCCGGCCCTTCTCGTGATGTCAATGTGGTCGCAGAGTGGGGGTTGGAGACCCCATCCCTGTGCAAACATTCGATAATAATACTCGGATACCGAGATTCACTGTTCAGATATGACAAACATGCATCGCAACAGATTCTGCAAGTAGGGAGCAGACTTAAGAAAAAACAGACACACAAACAGAAGTTATTTAAATCGAAATCGTCGACTCATTATGGCATTATAAACAACACACTTAGTACTGATTTTATGAATATAATGTTTAGATCTTTAAATGAGAAAGGAACTATTTGGATAAAGTTCAAGTTTTAAGTTCTTCCAATATTAATTTTAAAAAAAACTTATATTTTCTCTTTATGTCTCTTTCTATTCTCTATCAAGAGACCAACAGAACACCTTCAATATTCTAATGAAACTTGTTTCCAATATGTAGAGCTAAGAGTGTTCGCGGCTATTAGAGCGATGTGAAACGGGTGAGACAGTGACTTCATTTCTTCACGTCTGTTACGCTGCGTGTCCAAGTACTGATTCTGAACGTTTCGAAGAAACGTACCGCCTTCGTTTTCAAGGGTTTAGGAATACAAGAAAAATTCTTCTATGCAGCGTAACAACCCATAAAATCTGAATCCTCAAAATAAATGCTGTGAAAACCTCAAATATTGCGCGATCATAATCCTCATTTTCAATTTGTCTTTTATAAAATTTTAACAACAAAAACTTCGATTTTTGGAACTGGGACACTGCAGTCAGTACGGTGACTAGGCTAAGGATGAAAATCGAAGATTCGTTTACGATTCGTTGGTTGAATAAAGGATATTTTTCTTCAAAACTTCCACCGGCTCCAGAGCCCACACAGACTCTTATTCTACTGGAGGTTAAGGAGTAGGGGTGTGAAGTTGACAAATCACCTGCATAAAGTGCCGACTTTAATTAAATAAATTACAGCATGCATAAATAAAGTTACGGAATATCGGGCGTACCCTCCTCCTCCACGTCCTCCTCCTCCTCCTTATCATCATCATATTACTTGCAGTGCTTTAGGCCTCATGACCTGCTTCCGGTCCCGTTCTCGAGAAGTCGTTTGAGGGGTTGCCCTGGGCATCATTTCCCAAATGGCTGATATCTCATAATTAAGTGTGGCAGTCTGTCTCTGTTCATTCGCCGAAAATGTTTTATCCATTTATTTAAGTAATTTTGAATTTTCTTTACAACTGGGTTAATTTTATTTTCTGGCAAAATATATTTATTGGTTTTATAATCTTCCCATGTGTACGTATTTTGCTGTGCTTCCCATAAATTTCGTTTCCGCTGAAGTTACCCTGGATTTGTCCTGTTCCCTAATTGCCATTTGCCAAGTATCGCGTCCGTATAATACAGTAAGTAATGCCAGAGTATTGTATACTTTCAGTCTAGTGTATTTGCGGATTTGAGATGATTTTAAGATACAGTTAATAATTCCCATTATCTGGAGAAATTTTGATATTTTAACACCAACTTTTTTTTTAACTGGCATGAAATAGAGCAACCCAGGTAACTAAAAGTGTTTTTGTTTGTCCTAAAGTATTATTTATTACAATTTTACTTCTCACTGGACTCTTCATTTAAAAGGTATTGTTTTCGTTTATATTGTGGAAATTTTTATTCCAATGCATACCATCAGAAACAAAAAACTCAAAATATGTTGTATAGGAATCTGTAAGAAAACAGCAAACCGTACAGGATCGGTGGTCTCGGGGTTAGAATTTAGGATCAATTGGTTCGTGGAATGCCAAAGCGAAAATCTGCGTTCTGTTCAGAATACTAGACGATCGACCAATCCACAAAACCCAGTACCACCGTATTTATAGGGTCTATAATACGGCCAGAAGGCTTCGGCACGTGTTAAAACTGCCAACAAAGAGGAAGGATCTTTGTAGTTTGTGAAATGAACAGTTTGCAGAATCCTGTGACCGGCCATCGATATGAAAATGTTGGTTGTGGTTGGTTTATTGTCACGATAATGTTAAAGTACGACAGAATGTGATATACTGATATGTGGATGGAATGTTTTCGGTTCGTTGTGTTTCTGATCACCACATACTAAGTACCGTAGAGGTAAGATATCGCCCTAACTGTACTCCAAGATAAAAGATAAACCCACTGGTTGTGTCGACAAATAATCGGACAACCTTTGTCTTTTGACGGTTGTTTCTCTTCCGCGACGACGTGTAGACTGGTAACACTGTACCGATGTTGCAGAAAAGAACCTCCAGTACTCAACAGCTTTCTCTGGAACGTCGACACATTTCCACCAGACAACAAGGCTTCACATCCCAGAAGACAACCTAAGTGCGTAAACATCACCGTACAAATTTACAGTCTCAGTTAATGCTGGTTATTCTCTGCGACATATATTTAAATTGCTGGATCGCACAGTGCAGCCTACAGCAGGCCTATTCTTTTTCTCCTATTCTTTAGAGCTTCTGTCTGTGAAAGTCGCACTAACATTGGGTCGCGAAGAGCTACAGTTCAACACAGTCGTTGAAGCCGCAGCCGCAGCCGCAGCCTCAGCCTCAGCCTCAGCCTCAGCCTCAGCCTCAGCCTCAGCCTCAGCCTCAGCCTCAGCCTCAGCCTCAGCCTCAGCCTTTTGAGGTCTTTTGGTCTCCAGGCCTCCGTTCTTGTGGGGTGTGACGATGCGTCACTGGATGGTTCGTGCCCGACATTTCGGGATAGAACAGTAGTTTCATTTTCAAGGGTCGCGATTTTAATATTTCTATCCCTGAAGACAAAATATTGCGTCCCGAAAAGTCGGGCCAAAAGTACCTGTTGTCTCATCGTCACATCCAAGAAGAATGAAGATATCAATTGCACCGCTGCGGGAATGTCATGGGGCGATCTTTACCTTTATTCTTCGATATTATTTCGTGATATCTTAAATCTTATTTTATTACTTATATCCAAAGTGCAAGATGTCTGACACACGTTCACTCGCTCACTGTACTCTCACAAATACCAGATTTGCATTAGTCTCTGTATCTACTCCAAGCAAAGATGTTAAACTTAGAGAATCGATGAAATACATGCTGATTACAAGGGAATTGATACGTTGCCTAACTGAATATTTTGTATCAGCATATGGGTAGAAACAAAATTATATATATGTTTTTAAATTTAATAATTGTCCAACAAGATGCAACTGTATTCAGTTTATTATATTTCTGTATGCAGCTCTACATGTTTCGGGTGTTGACACCCATCATCAGGAGCTGGTACAGCTGTAATTACAGCTTCTGGCACTGGTCAACCGGGTCTACTACCATCCGCTGCAGTTGTTGAGTTGAGATGGTATTAGACCCGGTTGAAAAGTGCCAGAAGCAGTAATTACAGCTGTACCAGCTCCTGATGATGGGTGTCAACACCCGAAACATGTAGAGCTGCCTACAGAAATATAATAAACTGAATACAGTCGCATCTTGTTGGACAGCTATTAAATTTGTTTCACGATGCACGAACCCATGAATATATAAAAAAATGATGTAACTCTGCCTTGAGCGATAGATGAAAGGCGTTTACGTAAAGGAAACAACAGTATTAGCACCAAGAAACTGCATGTCGCCCTCGGAATTGTTCCTGTTGTGTCCGTTTGTCTGCAACCAGGAAAAGACGCAGTGACCTACAGAAGATTCAGGAATGCAGCTACAGCAAGTTAAGATGTCTGAGAGGTATTCGCGTAATGAAAAGTTTCGTAATTCCATACATATCTCACACATGTGAAGAAATTCCCAATTAAATTCAAGCGTCGTAGCAAACCAAACCTGGAGCATTCTGTTTGACTTTGTATGCTTAAAATGCGTACGCGACATTCATGAAACTTTTTTAAAAATGTCTGAAATATGTAAGTAATCTACTAATTCCGTTGTGCAAAACTGAAACAAATAGATTTTAAATCGGTGACTTTTATAGCCTTTTAATTAGCCTACGTTCCAACGTGCTTACTTATATATTTGCCTACTTAATTTAAGTAATTAATTGTATGTTTTTTGCTGCGTTGTTCCTTCGTTATTTAATTCTTCGATTTATTTATTTTACCAACTCGTATGTACCTCAGCATGTATTTATTTACTGTCTTCAGATTATTCAGTTATTTACTGACTTATTATTTGCTAACATACTTACCTACTTACTCAAGTTTAGTTACTTGTCATTTATCCCGCTTAATATTTTATTCTAATTCAAATCCAAATTCGGTTTTATTTTACCGAGTCTCCGGTACATTTCTCTGGGTGTGACACAGTACACATGCACTCATTTTCCTAATCCCTTCTGTTTAACCTATAATATTTACTCTCAGTACACATAGTTACTTTTGGTGTATAAAATGAAACGGATATCTTATACAGCAATAGAAAACTTTTTAAGTTACAGCTGGAAAATTTAGACACTGGATTACAAGTTAAGGAAAAAAATGTTCCGTACAGAATTGGATTTTTAGAGAAGAGACGGAAGGACCTTCAGACTACCAAAAGCAAGAAATGAATCAGAGAAAAATGGGAGTAACAAAAACAATTCTGGAGACGGTGGATTACAACATGTTGGAATAGTATGGACACATAGTACGCATGGAGGTTAACAGATGGCCTAAGCGAAAAAGACCTGGTCATCGGAAGGAAGACGAATACGAGGACGACCCGAAATAAAGTGGAATAAGGAAATTGAGAGGGTGATGAAAGAGAGGAAATTAATGTTAATAAAAATCCAACTAGATGCAACAATATGCAGATATTTATTTACTGCAAAGTCACTCTACGCTTTTCCCTCCAACGTGGCCTGATCGGGCCACGTTGGAGGGAAGTAGCTGTACCAGTATTATGACCTGTACCAGAGGCTGCGGTTACAGTTTTTAGTACTCCTGATGAAGGGTGATGTGACACCCGAAACATGTAGATTGACTTTGCTGTAAATAAATATCTGCATACTGTTTCATCTGGTTGGATTTTTATTAACATTGAATTATGATGCACGGAACCATGAGCTTAAAAAAAGAGGAAATTAATATCTGAGGACGCAGTCAACCGGCAGGTATGGCAACTGAAAGCCAGCAAATGGTGGACCACTGGAAAACTGATAGGTCGGTAAATGTTTGCATACCGCTCTAAACAATTCCACAAAATAAAGTATTTCTATTGACAGTGTTTCTTCGTCATTGTGCTCTAAAATTTAGACAGCAGTTTTTATTTTATTATTCAGTTACTTGTATATTGTGTATGTGACGTCGGAATAAATAGTTCAGATCCCGCAGCACTGATTGGTAGGGATAAAGAATTGCGAAGGATTGGGAAGGAACCGTTCGTGATTCATTTGACTTATTTTTTTGCACATCTATCTTGAATTACTGAAGAAAGCCACACTAAACCTGCACACAGGACCTTCCTCTTGCACAGTCGTAAAAATCTAACGCCAAACGGACGGGAGTACGTCCAGCAGACGTCATAACATGCTGCATTATAAAGTTTAATTCACAAATAGAATTTAAAAAAAAATTCTGGTGTCAAAACAACAACTACATATTTTTCAGTTCAGTTGATGGGTGGTGAAATTAGCATGAGAAAGTATTCCAGACTGTTACTGTATTACACTGTATTGATTAATTTCATGTTAAACCGTGTTTTATTACACTGTAAATAATGATCATATATTGACAGCTGTATTGGAAGTGGCAAGACCGAATACAGGGAAGGATCTCTCCCGAAACTTGATGTGTTGTTATCAGAGTTTTTTATTCACTAACGAATGCACAAGTGATTGTCTTAAAAACAATATTAAAAGTTACATTAAAATAGCTCCGACATGTTTCGGTGCAGTCACACTATCCTCAGGGAGTGCAATATTCATGCTTGCTAAAGTTGCACCTTGTTAAATAGTCAGTTATGATTCATCAGTGTATGATTAAATCGGTGGTGATATGGCTGCATATATTGGTAGGTCCTTGGTGTGTGTATGTTGCGCTGTTCGGAAGAAGACTGTCTACTTCTGAACGGTGCAACATACATGGTGTGACTGCACCGAAACATGTCGGAGCTATTTTAATGTAAATTTTATTATTGTTTTTAAGACAATCACTTGCGCCTTAGTTGGTGAATAAAAAAACTTTGCCAATATCACGATGCACGGTACGAATGCGAAAAAAAAGTGATGTTTTATTGAAATGTGACGGACAAGGTCCAAAAATCTATGAGTTCGGATAGATCTCAATTAAGCAATTACAGAAATTAGATAGACAAAGACTGGAACGAAAAGTTATGAGATACGGGAAACGACAAACGTATTCAGACTTCAGGGACAGGAGTTACAGAAGGTGGGAGTTTACAGAATGGGAGAGAGGATTGACGGGTATTTTACTGCAACGTCTGTATGAAGTGTCATAACCTCTCTCACTGTAGATTGTAAAGTGCAGGAAAATGACAAACTCCGCAATTAAGGACACGTTTACATAAGTTCAGAAGCCACCAGCTAGCATGCTAATAACGTGTGTGTGTGTGTGTGTGTGTGCGTGCGTGGTAAATACATAACATTATTTAGCATAAATGCCTGTGTGTGTGTGTGTGTGCGCGAGAGAGAATTTCATCTTATGTGTGTGTGTGTTTGGGGGAGAGGGGACGGGGG
>Ga0136643_10014351_pt1 | contig 11885 bp, 10 predicted proteins | sample TergutLab28metaG_FD_96883 | JGI IMG/M metagenome (GOLD analysis project Ga0136643, IMG submission 96883) | Labiotermes labralis P1 segment gut microbial communities from Petit-Saut dam, French Guiana - Lab288 P1 (version 3) (version 3) | ecosystem: Host-associated > Arthropoda: Insects >...
CCGTAAAACAAAAGACCTTCGCCCGAACCGCTATGCGTGACATAGCTGAGTTGATGGTTGGATATGCCGAGTTGACGTGCCAGTATCTCCCTGTCGCCCGCCGCCTGTGAGAGCATGACCATAAATTCGGAGTTCTCCAAAATGTTCTCAATCTCCTTTGAAGCCAAGAGGTCTTTGACATTCTGGGTCAGCGCCGACGGCACACAGGCTTTTTTGCGGAGCATTTTCCAGACCGCCACAAAGTAGCTCGCCGTCAGGGCGTCACGCAACAGGATATGAAATTCATCATAGTAGCACCATGTATAGATGCCACGCCTGAAATTATCGTCAACTACCGTCCAAGTGAGTTCATTCGTGACGTGCATAGCGATTTTCCGCAGCCCCGAACCGAGTTTGTTCAGCACAATGCAGACGACACGCTTGTCGGTATCGACATTCGTGCGGTGGTTGAACACGTTGAGAGAACCGATGCAGTAAATCTCCAATGCCGTAGCAAGCCGTTTCGCTTCGGGTTCGGGTTGCTCCTTTAGCAGTTCGTAGAGGTCTTGGAGTATCGGCATGGGCGTGTTCTCGGGGTCTTTGATGTATTCCATATAGACAAGGCGGGTACAGCGGTCAATGACCGTGCGCTCGACGGGCTGTAACCCGTCTTTACCGCCGACGACAAGTTCCATGAGCGACAGGATGAAATCCGCTTTGAGCGCAAGCGGGCTTTCATCTTCCGTTTCCGTCAGCTTCAAGTCCATCGGGTTAATATGGTGCGGGCTGTCGGGCGATATCTCAATGACCTCGCCGATATCCCCAAGCCGCCTGACAAGCGGTACATACTCGCCCATCGGGTCCACAATTATAATCCTGTCCATAGTTGCGAGGATCACGTTGATTATCTCCCTTTTTGCCGAGAACGATTTACCGCTGCCCGTAGAGCCGAGGTACAGACCGTTAGCCGCTTTTAGCTTTTTGCGGTCAGCCATGATTACGTTATGTGAAAGGGCGTTCATCCCGTAATAGATAGCCTGCCCGTCCATGCGAAGCTCCTGCGTCATAAACGGGACGAAAATCGCCGTACTGCTTGTTGTCATGCCACGCTGTATCTCAATGGCATTATGACCGAGAACAAGGCTTGACATGAACCCCGCTTCCTGTTGGAAGTCAAGCCGCTTCAATGCACAGTTGTATTTCTGACAGATACCTGCGACCGTGAATATATCGTTCTCCAATCGCTGACGTGTCGTTGCCGTGTTTACAATCGTGAATGTCAAAAGGAACATCCTTTCGTTTCGGGATTGCAGTTCCGTGAGCAGTGCGGCGGCATCTTTGGAAAACGTGACCAAGTCGGGCGGCAATATGTCGATATCGTAACCGCTCCGAGCCGCTTTCTTCTGCTCGTCCATCTTCATTTTGTCAATATCGGTCAGCTTGCCCTTAATCATCTTTATAGCCTTGGTCTGGTCAACAGTATTGACGTGCATGGTTATGGTCATTTCCGAGTCCACTTCCAATAGGTCGGCAAGCAGGCGGTCGGAGAGTTCCGAAGCCATGATTTGAAGATATGAAGCCGAACCCCAAGCCGCACCCGTATGGAATGTACGGGTCTGCTTGAAGTTGAATGATGTGGGTGCTATGAAGTCTTTGGTACACATACCTGTTTTCGGTATGTCGCCCCAATCGAACGTGAAGCCGCCACGCCAGCCAGGGTTCAACTGCTTATGCAGTATATCAAGGCGTTCATAGCCGTTGAGTGAACGTGCGGCGACCCCCAGTTTTTTGAAGTTGCCGATAATATCGTCCTCTATCCGCTCCATGCGTGGGCGGGCTTCGGCGAGCGAATCCGCCAAAAGCGCAAACGTGAAATACTTTGAACGCATGATGCCGTTGTTGCTCTTGGCGATCTGCCCTTTGAGCATATCGGTAAACTCCGTGCGGATGCTGTTGTATTCATCGTTCTGCGGCGGGATGTTCACCTGATAGCGTTTGTTGGAGCGTGACCGATGGTTGATGAACGACATCTGGAACGGCAATGCGCTGTCAAAATAATTGAGAAAACCGCAATACCCGTCGAAGATTGCGGCTTGGTCGTCGTTTGAAGCCACGCTGTAATTTATGTCCTCATATTCGATTGTCTTTGTGTAGTAGCCCTCACGCACCCTGCATACCCCGTCCATATACATTTCACGGTATGGGATTGACTGCTGCGCCGTCTGCGGTACATTACTTTTTCGCTTTGCGGTTCGGGCGGGCTGTTTCATTTTTCGTATCTGTGCCAATCGTTAAATCCTCCTTTGTCAGAATCGCATAAAAGTTTTCCGTCCTGTACGGGCGTGCGCCCGGTCGTAAAAACAATGTGTTGAGTATATTTCGTGCCACTTTTTCGGCTGGCAGGCCGTCACGCTCGTACATCGCAATAAAGAACAGCGGGAGCATCAGGACAATCATCAAAATCATCGCCCCCGTGTTCCCTATAACGGAACGTGTGAATAGATAGGTCGGGATTCCGAGGACGGACGCACAGCCGAAACATATCAGTTGCCGTTTCGTGAGGTTCAGTGCGACTTTCGTTTTTATCCGACTCAAATCATTCGGGATATTTACATAAGCCATTGGTTATTGTTTCCTTTCCGACTTCGGGTCAAGTTGACCCGAAGTTACCGTTCATTGTGTGCAGGTGCGGTGTTTGCGGGGGGCGGGCGTCTGCGCCCGTTCTCACGTGACCGCCAGTAATCGGGGTGATACTTCCGCAAAGTATCGTTTATGCGTTCCTCAAACGCCGCTTTGTCCTGTATGCGGTCGGGTATCTCCCACAGTTTTTTGTCGAGCAGTTCACGCATGACGATGGATTCCTCGGTATCTTCCTCATAACACAGGAAACCGTTTTTGCGTTGCCCGTGCTTGCGGGCGGCGGGCGACAGCATGGGTTCCATATCTTTGGCTACCATGATACCGCCGTGACCCGCTGCCGAAATGAGGAACACGCCCGAACAGAGCGTGTCGCTGTATTCGACTTCGCCCCATGGTGAATCCTTTGGTGGTGAAAACATATCGCTACGCCCTGTCGCCGTGGGTTTTGGCTGTTTTCGCTTTTGCGGGGAGTTCGGCGTTATGTTTGTCTGCCTGCTTTTTTGCGCTTGCCACTTGGTCAGCCATGCGCTCCGGCTGTTTGTCGGGGACAGGCTTCAAGTTGGCGGCACGGGTCTGTGCTTTTTCTACGGTTTCGTGATATTTTTCGATAACCGCCGCATTAAAATCAGCCCTTGTATCTTTGTCAACCGAAACTGTGTTGCGATACCCTGTTTTACTCGTTGTGTCCTTTTTGCTCGGCATACCGACAAAGAACTCCCCCTCCTTGTTGGTCACGATTTTGAAATCGTCAATTTTGATGCCGCCGATTGTAACACTGGCAAAGCCGTATAGATTGTCACGGGGTTCGATTGGTCTGACGGTTACATCCATATCGTTCTGCGACAGTTCCGCTGCCCACTTCTTATACATATCCTGCGCAATCACGCCCTGCTTTGCCGCTATTTTGTCGTAGGTATCTTCAACAGCCGTGTCAACACGCAGTTGCACCGCCAACTTGAGGTCGCCGCCGAAATATTTTGCCACGTCCTCGATGGGTGCGTTTCTTATCATGTCCAACTCTTCTTCAAAGCTTAATTTCGGCTTTGTTTCCGTGCTTTCTTTTGTCGCCATTTTGAAAAACTCCTTTCAGGCTTCGGTGTCAACAGCCTGTTTTTAGAAACAGGCTACCCGAAGTTGTTTGTTAATGCGCTGCGAATATGCTCTTTGCCACGCCGCCCGTCTTGAACAGGGTGAAGCATAGAAGCACCGTGATCCCGATTGCCGACCATATAGACCCGATGGGGTCGCCGCTTGTGGCGATGCTTTGTATCAGTACAGCGTAAATCCCTACGCATACCATAATCAGCAAGCCTTGAAAACCGATTGCTAGCAGTGACTTTAGGTAGTTGTGACCCATGCCCGACATTTCACGGTTCGACAGCGTAGCCATCGGCAAGGGCGCCAAACTTGTGAGGATGTAGATTTCAATCATCCTCCCGTATACGATGATGAAAACCACGATGTTCAGGATGATTACCACGATCCCGATAAGGAACGACTGTAGCCACAAGCCGAGCAATGCGCCCACATTCATCGCCATCAGTTCATCACGGAACGTAGCCAAGTCGGTAGGCGTCACTTCTGTACTGCCTGCGATTATCCCTGCGGCACTGCTGACAACACTTTGCGATACGTCGAAAATACCCATGACGATATTGAACGTGTTTGTGAGTATCAGAACCGCAACCATTGTCTTGAAAACCCACTTGAAAAATATCCAAGTGTCAAGCTGATGCAGGTTGTTCTGGTCTATGATTAGTTGTATCAGTTCCCACGTCATGACAAACGTGAGCAAGATACCCGCAATCGGCAACACTACCGTTTCGGAGAGGGTCCGTATCAGGTTAAAGACACCGGGATTCCATGCCCCCGGTGTCATACCCACGGTTACGGCTATCTCTCCGACTTGGTTGTTTACGTTATCGAACAGATTACCGAGGTTGTTCATAATTCCGTCAACGAGCAATTCAGTGAGCCATTCGACGATCCAGTCGGTGAGAAATCCCATTTAATACCCTCCGATTAAAACAATGTCGCAAGCAGGGGTACAAGGGTCATGCCGAGCAAAATAACCCCGCCACCCGCCATGAGCTGCTTGATTCCCTGCGACTTTGCCCCTGCGTTGTCCGAGCCGTAGCCCTCCAACAGATTGATTACCCCCCATACTGCAAGACCTGCGCCGAGCGCAACTACGAGTGTTTGCAGCGTTGTTACCGCCGATGAGAAAAATGCCATTACGATTACCTTTGCCGGATATACCGACCCTTTCAAAATATGGTTTTGGGTATGAAAAAAGCCGCATTTCGGCGGCGTATTCACTTCGGGTCAACCTGACCCGAAGTTCTACAAAGCAACACGTTACCGATTGTCATACCTCGGAATGTCCTCGTTCCTATATATGGTCATCATTTAACGTGCTTGCTGTGTAAACTGATGTTACTATGTTTGAAAAATAATGCTGTCAATGAGTGGGTGCGTTTGATATAATGTGTTCTATGAGGAAGAAGAAAAACAGGGAACTGAAAATCGGTCAGGTCATTATACCCGTCGGACACCCCAATCAGCCGGAGCAACATGAAATTGACGCTGCAAACGCATTAGCAACTCATTTCCAGTGTACGATTGAGTTTCTGATACCTATTGATGATTACAAACGAAAGACTGCCGATATTGTCATGCTCGGTACTCTGTGGGAAATAAAATGTCCGATTGGTTCATCAAAGTCCACCATAGGAAATCAATTCCGAGTTGCTTCAAAGCAAGCAAGGAACATCGTTATTGATACACGCAGGACACCTTTAGAATATGAAAGCATTAAAAAGACTGTGCTTTTGGAACTTAAAAACCGTCCATCGGTCAAGCGTGTCATTTTGATAAATAAATCCGGTGAAATTATTGCTTTTCAAAAATGATTGTGTTATAATCTCTTTTGTAGGGAGACCGGGCTTTCCGGAATTGGATAGTCAAAGGAGTACCCTACAAAACGAATCATCCAGTGTTTTACATTGGATGTTTGTTTTTTATAAGGCGTTGCAACTTCGGGTCAAGTTGACCCGAAGTTGAATTGTTCATTTTTTAGTATTATTTTCTCGCAGTTTATTTAGATTGCGAACATACATTATATTTACCAACAAAACTAAAACTATTCATTGAAAACTCTTCAAATGTAGAGATTTTAACTTAATCTGATAAAAAGCATTGACATTGAAGTAACTATAAGGTTTATCATGTTATTTGGAACATTTCCCAAAAAATAACGTCTAATAAGAAATAGGAAATTTAACAATTATGTATGTATAAGGGGTGATTGTTATGCGAGTGGGTTTTGTTTGACAATAGCCAAAAGCAAGAAATTGACAAAATATGAATTGAGGTGTTACTAATGAAATTCAAAGCTCGTATACTTACAACGGTATTGATAGCATGTATTCTTCTCCTCCTCTTAGCAAATTGTGATGGTTTTCATACCGTTGGAAATGGCAATGGAAATGAGGAAAGATTAGCAACGATACAAACGGATTCGTTTTGTATCAACGAATCCATAGCACAGATAGATCGATTACAAGAGTATTTTTACGAAGGTAATCGGGAGTTTAATATTTATCCTGATTATGAATTAAAATATCCAAACTGGTATGCTGGTGTATATATAGACGATGATTTAAAAGCAGTAGTCTTAGTTACTGACACAAGTTCAGAAATAACTCATTTAATTATATCAGTAACACAAAATGAGCAAATTACCATCGAAAGGAAAAGATATAGTTTCAATCAGATGCTTGATGCTATAAGGAATTTGTGGGATTATGAAGATAGCCCTTATGATTTTACGTATCATTTAGATGAAATGAATAATACAGTAGTTGTGACTATAGATGCAACGCTAACAGATGCAGATAGGAGCGAAGCAATTACTTCAATATCAGCAAAAGCAATCATAACTGACGTATTGACGTTTAAATACGGAGATGTTTATGTTGTTCCTGATTAAATAACAAGACCTGTCTCTGGCATTAACAACTCAACATGATGAAGAATTCTTTGTCCGGCATATTTTTTCAATATAAAGGTGACAAATGACTTCTTTTTATTGTCATATATATGAGAACAGCGATTACTTGGAGGATAAAAAATGACCAGCATTAAAAGAATGACATCAACAGTGCTTGCAATCACTATGCTTGTGACTGTACTGGCAGGTTGTAAGAGCAATTCCATCAATGAAGACGAACAAAACCATTTACCAGAAAGCACGCTTTCAGAAAATACTGAAAAAACTGTACTTACACTAGCCACTTTCGATATAGAGAATATACGAAATAGGGTCGCATTTTTTAACAATTCTAACTCAAACTATTATATTGAAATAATAGACTACAATGAAAATAGAGGTATAGAAGTATATGATCCCAATGAAGTCGGTTCGGGCTTTGATTATTATTCAGGGCTTACAAGACTTAATACCGAAATAATCGCGGGTAATGTCCCTGATCTTTTAGATTTATCATTTTTACCATATTATCAATATGCTTCAAGTGGTTTGCTTGAAGATATTTATCCTTTTATTGATTCAGACCCTGAGTTTAATAGAAGTGATTTAATAGAAGGAGCATTTCGCGCATCAGAGATTGATGGGAAATTATATCAACTGTTCCCAACATTTGGTATTAACACGATAGCTGGTCACCCATCTGTATTAGGTTCAGGCATGGGTTGGAGCTTAAATGAACTCAGAGATGTGCTTGCATTTCACCCTAATGCTGACATGCCTATTGGTAGAGGCTATACAGCTACAAAAACTGAGTTTCTGCGAGAAATAATTACTCATAATATCGAAGAGTATATAGACTGGGGGAACTCATCTGTCAGTTTTGACACAGATAATTTTGTTGCGGTGCTAGAGTTTGTCAATGAAACATTCCCCGCCGAACCAATCATGGGTGACGATTCTAATACTTCAGATATTCTTTTCGCAACAGGTCGTCAAATAATGGAAGTTATGACAATTTATGACCTACGCAATTATCAATACCACAAAGCCATGTTTGGTGGTGACATTGTTTTTAAGGGGTTTCCGGGTAAAAACGAGGGTAGTCATTCTATTAGAGGTGTTGCAGGCATAGGGATAACTTCCGTTGCTAAAGATAAAGTGGGTGCGTGGCAATTTCTTCGGTCATTGCTTGATGTAGATTATCAGTTATCGTTTTATAATGGTTTCCCGACAAATAGGACTGCATTTGATGTTTATATTCAGAAATGGGTAACAGAAAGCAACGAATCAAACGAAGTTATTACTGACCCTATAAATGGAGAAGTATTATTTGAGCTTCAACCTATTTCACAAGAAGACATAAATAACTTTATGATACTTATTGATTCACTATCCGTCACTACTGCGCGTACAACTCTTGATAACGCATTTTGGAATGTGCTTTTTGAATGTGCAGATGATTTCTTTAGCGGCAGAAACACTTCGCAAGACGCAGCTAGAATAATGCAAAACCGTGTGGAAAAATATGTTTCAGAACGAGGGTAGTGGTTAATACCAGTGATTATAAGCATTTCAAATTCGCAATAGTCTTATAATTATAAGGCGATTTAACTATGAAACGACTTCGGGTCAAGTTGACCCGAAGTCTGCTTTTAACGTAAAAACGTCTGGATTGTCAATTTCATCATAATTGAGGTATCTGCCCTGCTTAAACGATGTTATGGGTGTTTACTTTAGTGTTATTAACCTTTTCCATGATTGACTTGAAAACATCATCGGACGGGGTCAATGCGCTGTTCTTGATAAAAGCTACGATTTGCTTTGTGCTGACGGGTGCGTTTTCTGTAACGACATTACCGTTTGCAGTTTGCATAGCAGGAATTAAGCGGTTACGCTTAAAAAACACGACTATTGCTGTACCAATGAGAATAAGAAGTATCGGTATAAACCAGTAGTCAAAAAGATTGTTCCCATTGCCTGCCAATCCGCCCGGCACTGCGCCTATTGCTGCATTTACATCATCTACTGCTATAAAAGACATGCCATATTGCTCACTAAGTTTCATCATATATTCTGATTGGTAGCCCTCGGTTACTTCTATAAATATCACTTCTGATTTTGGATTCATTGCTGCTCTGCGAATAATTCTATCGCGGCTTGCGTTGATTTCATCTACTACTGCTTTGCGTTGATTGAATGAGTGTTGTTGTCCTTCTATGAACATAACTTGGATATTAGGTGAAAGTAAATCAACTAACTCTTGTATGCTTGCGTCATCGGCATTGATAATTCCAATATACCACACACTATCCAACTCATAAGCAAAAGAAACATTATCGGGATAACCACTGGTTTCCCAGTAGCTGACAGGATTTTCGACTGTTCCTCTCCCTGCATATATAAGGGGTGGCTCATAATTATCATCAGCGTATGCAGAAACTTCATCATCTTCTTCTATGACTTGTATTGGCGTGGGGCTGTTATCTGTTTGTGCTAAAGCAGTCATTGATATACCTAACCCCATGCACATCACAACTGTTAAAAATACTATTACCCTTTTCATAATGATTCGCCTCCTGAAATTATCTTTTTTAGGTTACTTATCGCTTTTTTATATCTCTCATATACCGTACCCAAAGGAATTTTCACAATTTCGGAAATTTCACGGAATTTTAACTCTCCGATAATGTGTAGTGTGACAATTTGACATTCTTGCGCGGGTAGGGTTTTCAGCGCATCCTCAATGTCCATTCGTAGTGAATAATCGCCCAATGGTAGGTGTACAGTATCTGCGATTTCATCAAGCGATATATCGGGTTTTTGCTTTCTCGTGCTGTCTATTGCCAGATTGCGCGCCATCTGAAATATATATGCACGGAGATTTTTGATACGGGGTTCGGGCGGCGATTGGTATAATTTTATGAAAACTTCCTGCATTACATCTTCCGATGTTAATTTATCCCACGTTATACGATAGATAATCGTATATATCGGGGTTTTCAAATCATTATACAGTTCTTCAAACGCTACGTTATCACCGCTGCGAATAGCATCCAGTTTTCTTTTTATCTCGTTGCTGTTCACCGCTTAACCTCCTTGTTCACTATAACGAATAGTTATCCTGTTTTTTTGGGCTTTAGTAAAATATTCTTATGTGAATTTTCAGACGCAATATTATCACGGCTAATCTTACTAAAACATCTATATTATACTATGACGTAAAAAATTGTCGTTTTTTTGAGATTTAGGAAAATATATTTTCGATAGCCAATAAAAATTATATCATGGAACGTGTTGATTTTGTAAACGGCTAGTCGTAAGCCTACCCGTCGCGGTTTCGGGGGTTATGCTCGATGTCGTGTCTGCATGGGAGCGTGTCACTTGCGTGCTTTCAGATTGTGGATTTTCTGTCACAGGAACAGACTTCGGGTCAAGTTGACCCGAAGTCTGCATTTCACGCAAAAGCGTCAGGATCGTCAATGTCGTCATAGTTGAGGATTTCTTCGTCCTCGTGTATGGGTTCATCGTCAACCGATTCAGCTTCGTAAACTGTAAATACATCAGTCGGCTTGACTTTCATCTGTTTACCGAAAAGTGAAGCAGAGTCAAAAGCGTTTCTTTTATCTGCTTCTGCCGTGTATCTATAGTTCGGGTGCTTTTTCAGATTGTACTTGGGCGAGAAAAAAGGGTGCAAGCCCCGAAGTTGCAATATGCACTTGTTCCCGTCCATTGTGGTAAGTTCGTCAATCGTCATTAACTCCTTGCCGAGCCGTTGTGTGTTTTGTCCGTGGCTTTCCTGTTGCCCCCGTGTCCTGCTTTCCGTTTGCATGGAAATTGTTTCTTTGCCGAGGGCTTCGGACAGTTCCTTAACCGTTGTATGTTCACGACCGCCGAGAAATATCACGCTGTCCATGTTACCCATGATTGTTTCCGCATGGTCTTTGTACAGGGCTTTTAACTGCGATTGTGCCTGTAGGAACAAGCACAGCGATATTTCACGGGAGCGTATGACCGCAACGAGTTTTTCAAGGTGCGGGACTTGCCCTGTGTTCGCCGCTTCGTCCCATAGCACCCTTACATGATGCGGCAATCTGCCATCGTACTTATTATCAGCACGTTCACATAAGAGATTGAACATCTGCGAAAATGCGAGGGCAACGATGAAGTTGAAAGTCGGGTTGGTGTCCGATATTACGAAAAAAGCGGCTGTCTTTCTGTCGCCTATCCTGTCAAGTTCCATTTCATCATAACTCATTACTTCCCGCAACTCCGCAATATCAAAGGGTGCAAGCCGAGCACCGCACGAAATTAAGATTGAACGAGCAGTTTTTCCTGACGCTAATTTGTACTTTTGATATTGCCTTACTGCGAAACAGGTCGGTTTCCGCTTCGCAAGACCGAGGAACATATAATCAACGGCATTTTTGTAATCGTCATTATCTTCTTTCACTTCCATGCCGTTAATCAGATCCACGAGGGTTATCATGTTTCTGTCCTGTTCAGGTCCTTCAAAAACGATATACGCAATGAGGGCGCAATACAGTAATGTTTCCGCTTTCGTCCAAAACTCGTCGCCGTCTTTACCGTCGCCCTTTGTGTTGCTAATGAGGGCGTTGACGAATTTCAATATATCGGATTCCGTCTTGATATACGATAATGGATTATACCGCATCGACTTAGCAAAATCTATACTGTTGAACACCTTTATCCTATATCCCTGTTTCCTTAAAAACGTGCCGACCTGTCCGAGAATACCGCCTTTCGGGTCAACCACGACAAACGAGCTATGCGCTTGAAGCAGGTTCGGGGTAAGCCAGAACCTTGTTTTCCCGCTACCGCTGCCGCCGATGATACAGCAGTTGAGGTTACGGGCGTTTGCCGGATTTGCCGGACGGGTATTCATTGTCAGAGATTCCGTTCCTGTTAATATTACGTTGTTCTTGAACACGGTGTCTATGAACGGTTTTATGTCCTTTGCCGTCCCCCATCGTGCCGAACCGTATTCCACATCCCTCCGAAACTTTTTTGCTTTTTTTACTTTGTTATAGATAACAAGCCGGAGCAAAGCCGCCCCTGTAATGCCGACAATCCAATCGAAACCGTTTAGCCCCGGAGCAAAGTCCTGTAACGCCAGAGTCAAAGCGTTTCCTATGTCCATCAGCTTCAATCCGATGTTTGCACCCTCCGCAAGTCGGTAAGCCGTACCGAGTTTCAGGCAGAACCACATAGCCATCAGATACGGCACATTCGGGAGTAGATATTTCCTTATTTTTTC
>Ga0136643_10014352_pt1 | contig 11885 bp, 7 predicted proteins | sample TergutLab28metaG_FD_96883 | JGI IMG/M metagenome (GOLD analysis project Ga0136643, IMG submission 96883) | Labiotermes labralis P1 segment gut microbial communities from Petit-Saut dam, French Guiana - Lab288 P1 (version 3) (version 3) | ecosystem: Host-associated > Arthropoda: Insects >...
AACAAATATAGGTACTGAATATTTTAAACATGGTATATACTCTCCGTTTCTTTCTCTTCAAAATGCAGTTTGTTTCATAATTCTAACGTATTTGGTTCCTGTATTATTCACATTTTATATACATGGTGTGCTAAAATTAAAAAAATAATTCCGGCGCCAAAAGGTTAATATTGTCCCCATTTCACTCCGTCCCCCAAATGGTCTCGTGTGCAAAGGCGTTGAAAACTGGTTTTATTTTCATTATTTATTGTTTTAATTCTTTCAGATACGCGTGCTATGTGCCCTCCGATTATTGGATTCTGAATTATGTGCTTTGTCTTTTTAAAACCGTTTTGCAAAATGGAAACACTAAACAGCATCGAATGGCAAGATGACTGTGAACAGTAAACTATAATACGTATGGAAGAAAGCAGAGGTACTTGATTGCCCGAATAAAGCCAGGAAATTTAATTCGAATTACTCGACCTCACGGTTTAAAATACTTCACTAACATAGAGTAGCATTTGGCTACGATTATATGTCATTATGAAAGAGCAGGGGTAGCTCAGGTTGGCTGTGGACTGATGACAGAATTTCGACTCATGTCAGAGGCGGGCGCTTGCCGCCAGGCCCAGACCGGTTGTGGAACCTCATGACGGTTTAAAAGCATGGAGCTCGTAGCTGACTGTCTAGAGCTGAGGTCTAAAATGCGTGCAGATTCTCCTCAATATTTCTATACTCCTTCAAACTTTGGTACAAAACCAAGAATCAAAAAATTAAATTCCTTATTACCTCTAGGATGATTGCTTCTGGCTTGACGTGTACAAGTGGCGGCATTGGAAAATCGTCAGTGTGTATTTTACTATGTATTTCAGTCCAAACAGCGTCGTTAGTTACCTGATTCCGCTATACATTTCGGTACGGCCGCACTACCATCAGGCGTGAGTTTCAAGTGTGCTTATTGCACTCCTCCTGTTTAGTGCCTACTCTTGTTCATGGTATATACTGGTTGAGATTAAGGTCAAAATTGAAATTAAAATTCTACTGGGATTCAACAAAATCGAATGCTGCAAACTACATGTGAGACATCTGGCCTTTATTGTTTATAAAACTTGAAATGTTCTGACTGTAATCTTAGTGGCATATACGTCACACACTACGCACCTTCTCAGTGATGTTTTTCATGTTGTTACCACAAATTGTTGTTTCTGAAGATATCTAGGATTAAATATTATATTTCGCACTGTCGACTCCAGTATTGATATGTGGATTAAAATATTTTCTAGTGTTATGTCGAAGTACGTTGTTCGGAGTGTACACAGTTGGACAGGCTGAAACATAGCGTAGTGCAATATGGTGATCAAAAGCAACAAGACGCGTAAAATATTCAGAAGCCGATATATAATAATATAAGCTAACATTCGTTACTGCATGCAGTTTTCAAATTCAGGTTCTAGCCCTCAGTGGTTTTCTCTTCGCCTCAATTTTCGTCGACGTTTATTTCTCCTTTCTCGCCATTATCCCCACCTTTCTTTTGCGATCGTCGTCCCTGGACTACAAAACGAAGAAATCATGATTCACTGTACAATCGGTGCACAATTTCTTGTTAATTTCCTCATTGTAGGCCACGGGGACACGCCTCTGGCACGCACGCACTAAGAACAAACGAGCAGTTGTGTGCAAGTGTCTTTTCGTGTCATTCAACCTCTATTTTTCACTTGATTTAGCATGGTGTCAGTTCATGGCACGCTCCCCTTTCTCGTAATGAGGAGTGTAGCATATTTCTTTATTCCTATTCCCATAAGTTTTGTAAGTCTACAGGAAAGTCTTATGTACTTCATGTCAGTCCAGAAAAGAATTCAGCTATGCACACATATGTGCCTCCTCCCACCATCAAAATACTGGAATAAGCTAATTTTCATCACCAAATTGCTTCATAGAGTATCCAGTATCCAGTATTTCAAATTAGTTCTCCACCACTATCTAAGAACGCAACTTTCAAAATACACAAACACAACTTTACTTGCTACTTTATGCGAACGTTAAATTAAATTTCTTACTCTACGGAAAGAGAGTTTTGTGAAAACGAAGTGCCGAAGGGAATATTTGGAACTAAGGAAAAATGAAAAATACAGTTATTACAAATCAAAACACACAAACGGAGAAAAACGGATGAACCATTAGGAAAGCGTAACTGATGAATAAACATGGAAATGAATTATATATATTTCTTATTAAAAAAAACCAACTAGATGCACTAATTCTCTCAATTTTTTGGGGGAATAAAACTCTACATGTTTCGGACAGTTCCTCTGTACATCATCAGGAATTTTTCACTGTACACACAGCAATACATACAGGTCATGCTGACTGCTTGCGAGCAGATATGTATGACATATACCATTGCTGTGTGTACAGCGAAAAACTCCTGATGATGTACAAAGGAACTGTCCGAAACATGTAGAGTTTTATTCCAAAAATAAATTTGAGAAATTAGTGTATCTAGTTGGTTTTATTATGAGAATTTATGACGATGCACGGTCACCTGAACGTCGAATTTCATATAAGTCTAACAAACGGATGCCCAGACTGAAAAAGTCCTTGGAAACTGTGGAACCAATGTACGAAGTCGATAAAGACGTGATTTCCTGCACCTTGAAGTGAAAAATAATAAATTGGAAATCACGGGACGTGAGATAAAAGAACATAAATAGTAGTCTCGTGCACTTAAAATTTTGGTTTGAAAGTCTCAAGGATAAAGGAGCTTAATATATTTATGCCGGTGATAGGACAATAATTATAACAGTTATAAATACAGGACGTGAAAGTATGAACTGAATTTAGCTAATTCAGAACACAGCAGAAGGGCAAACGTTTGTGACCACAGTAATGAACTCTCAGGTTTCATAAAACAGGAGGCATTTTGTACATTTGATTAACTGTAAACTTTAATTTACGACCGTGCACTATGAATCCAGTTATTCAAATACCGAGAAGATAAACAGTTGCTTTTGTGCTTAATTAAGTACACGCCATGTTTATATACATATACAGTGGTCCAAAATTAACTTCACGCATTCCAGAGAGAAAGTCGTCTCAAGTGGTAACGTTTCAGACTCGTATTCGGAAGGTACAGGGTACGAATCTTTGAATACCATTTAGTGTCAGATCTCAGCACTGGCTCCGACATTTTGAACATACCCCTGCAACCTCGAAGACACAAACTCAACACCTTTTCCTAAGAAACAAAAAGTAACTGCGGCACAATATCCCGAATGTTTTTCCATTCCATTTTCTTGGTTTTGGTTGTTGGACTTCCCCCTTGGCCCAACCCCACAAAAATAAATCACGAGGAAGCTATTCTGTTGGTCCTCAAAGCCCAATCCACCGACCAGAAAATGATTCTCAATCCAAGTACAAACTGGAAGGGCAAAGTGTGGTGTTGCTCCATCTTGCATGAAGTGAATTTCCTAACAATTGTCACACTGAGAAGCAATGAGAACCCCGAAATCGTCAATCGTATTTACTTGACAGTCACCCTGCACTATGTCTAAGGTAGGGTCTACTGCAGTTCAGTGCGGCACAGCTCCTGCTCTACGTATTTCTGAATGTTCTTTGTACAAATTTGTTAAGATTTCTTGGACAACTGCATGAACAGTCGCAAGGCCTCTACAGTAACAGAGAGTAGAAGTATATGGATACCTCGGGTGTGGGTCGTTTCCACAGTGCTGGTGCTAGTGCTGGTGCTGGAGCTACAGGAGATAATATACTCCTTAGACCGCACAGCCAGTGTGATCAGTCAATCCCGTACTAGTGCCGTGAAAGAGGCCATGACCTTTCTCACCCACGTCCTTCATAATTCATCACTCGACTCATCAGAATGTTCGACGCTACATAGTCTGGGTTGCTAATGGGGACGTTAAATGAACAATAAGCATACAAAAAGGAGGAAATTCCGCACATTTTTGCAATCGGCAACAAATGGAAGAAATTTTTCAGCTCTATGCGCCGGCCGCTTAACCGCCTGAGGAAGAGCTCCCCAACACACATTAAGTAGGAGGCTGGCTGAGCTCCAGAGAAGCTCTTAACTCTACACAGAAATGAAACACCGCTTTTTACTGCCGGGGATAGGCATATTAACAGATTTTCACTATATTCAATTGCAGTTCAAAGATGCGTAAATTATGTACACTGGTAAGTTAACTACTGGTCACGTGGTTAATTCTGTAGCAATACCACCCGCAGTTTTAACAACACTCGTACCAAAACCTGGTAATGGACATAATCCTACCCTCACAACCTATTTCCCACAAGTTCATCATCATTTTATGCTATCGTGTACTTCTCAGCCCTCCAAAGCGGCTGGTTTCCTAGCTAAAACTGATACATTTGATTCTAGACAAGTCAGGTTTAATGAGTGCATAGGCTGCAGACACAACTAATTCTGTAGTGGGGTTCCGAAGAAGGAAGGAGTAACATTGTGTGTGTTTTGTACACTTCTAACCAACTGTCTAATTGATAAGTAATCAGTATGCCGTACTTGGCGGGTTTCCGTTTCATAAATAAATAAACGATGATGATGCGAATGAATGCCTGCTAAGGGCGGACTGGCTTGGCCTCCATACATGTACGTCCTGCCTGGCACGCCCTGTGTGTGGGCACGCCCGTTGTACTTCAGTCGTGGGGAAGCAGCAAGATGTCAGCAAGGTGGCTACAAAGAATCTGACATGAGGCTTATCGCCATTTATGTTCAGTTCTAATATTATCTGAATCTTTCTTTCTAGCAACCAATTGCGGGGGGACTGTAACTCGTAAGGTTCTGTAACGGTAACAAGAATCACGACAATGAAATGAGATGGGATCTATATCACTGAAATATAAGATCCATTCTAATAGTATCCTCCATCTGTGTGTCCATTCTCTACGTTTTCCTCGATACTTCTCCTACATTTCTGTATGTGTGAGGACGACTGAAACTTTTATAACGTTGGAACTGAGGTTCTGTTCTTCCGGGATACGAGGTCAAGTTACTGGTTTATCAGGTTCCGACTTTTCGAGGATCCGTTTAGACCCTTGAAGCTGAGGACGCTGCGTTGGCCCGAAACGTCGAGATCCGTCTACGGAGTGACGTAGCGTTATTGCCCAGAAGAAAGAAATCCTCAAATATCAATCAGTATTCGTAAAAAATACTTCGCCTCGTCGAACAAAAAATACTCTTGTAATTAAAATCTACTATTTTCTTGTACTTATCAGGATATGTATTTACAGACATTCACAAGAAGTAATTTTCTTTCAACGAGCATAATAATCAGTTTGAACCCAAGTAGAATGTAAGACTGGTAACTGCAACAATTAAACCTGCTACTTGACTTTAAAATACTCATGGTTTCACGGAATATTATTGTAATGTTTAACCTTTAAAGAAGAAAATCCGTCACGGTTATATTCAGAAATTCAATCGCGCCGTGCAGTGAACACGCTCATTCTCCTTTGTAGAAATTAACAGAGGAAATTTATTGCTGTTTTGTCTGAGATTCACACAAAACAGAAATATGCTTTGTACGCAGAATGTGAAATTATTTGATGTTAAACCTCGTGGTTCTGGGTTTAAGGTGTTCCTTGATAAAACATGACAATCATAATAAGTTATGCTTAAAAAGCTCTTAACATGAAACCAGGTGCCGGCCGCTCGCCTGCTGTGATTGAGGGTTCGAATCCCGCCGAGGGGCATGGATGTCTGTCTCTTGTGAGTGTTGTGTTTTGTCAGGTAGAGGTCACTGCATCTTGCTGATCACTCGTCCAGAGGAGTCCTACCGACTGTGGTGCATCGTTGTGCGTGATCTAGAAACTGGGCTAGTGTAGCCATTACGATAGATTGGTGTATAGATGCCTGATACCATAGAATTTCCTCCCTGTTCCTAGGGAGGCGAAAAGTACAGGAACGATACTCTGTACGGCAGATGGATGTGTATGCTTGCAAAACCTCGTTGCATATTCGTGGAAAGTTATTGGTTAAGTTACGTGCCTGGCCTTACGTCATGTCTGGCCGAATGCGCGGTCCCCGCTTCTATCTACGGCAGGGAGATGCTTCAGAGTAGATGGCCTTGGAACCACACAAACACAATCGCGGCTTGAGTACTAATTTCTTCATATTTGCTTTAGTCACAAATGTGTTTGCATGGTCCACGAGTTCCATGTACAGTGTCTTCCCGAACAGGTTTGCTGTCGAGTAGTGGAACCCGAAGATTTAACACCGTTTATGCCAAGCCCGTCTTTAGCCTCGATCTTGAACGATTCCATCCACGATCACAGCCATTTACGCTAAGACGTGTACCTCGTATTAACGACGTCCACTCAATACCTGCTCAGTCTCCCAAGCAGGCTTTTTCACAGGATTTTCTACTAAATTTCTATGTACTTCTACGTTCCTTCTCCACCATCCTAGCTACATGGCCCATCCAACGGAACTTCTTAAATTGGATACTTGCACAGTGCTATTTGACCAGTTCATGTAACGAAATTGTCGTTATGTTTCATCCTAAATTATTCAATCACTTCATCTCTCTTCGGTCCAAATGTTTCTGTGAGCACTTTGTTTCCAAATATCCGTAATGTTTTCTATTCTCTTGACATTAGACGCAAGTATTCACAGTCACACAGAGTAGCATGTTTCATACAGATGTATCATCCTCAAGACCAGAACTGTCAGACACGTAAATGTTTGCGGACCATTTCATACATTTTATCATGTAGGTCGGAGAGCATCATCAGAGGAAGGAGAGAAGGGTTTTGTCGGCTGCAGTATACAGAAAATTTAACCATTACGGAATTGAGTGCATCTCATAATCAACCTATATTTAATTGCATGTGGAATTTAAAATGTAATACGAATGCTTTAAGTTCAGAAACACTAAAAACTTGTCAGTCAATGAAAGGTTCAAAATCGGTAGTATAGCTTGAAGTCTTCGTACTAGTTTGTACAGGTTGTGAAATACTGGGATTCATCAACTACGACGCTGTGATCTCTCACAAATACACACACACACACACACACACACACATACACATCATCGTGTTCACACGAAGAGAGGAACAGCTTCAGACAAAGGGATACGTACAGGCATGCAGAGGAGCCACCAACAGTTACAACAAAGGCACATTCACAGACGCACAGGTACGTAGTCACCCAAAGGCACGGACATGCAGAGGGACAAAAACACGGGAGCAAGAAAAGACCCAGAAAGACAAACCCAAAGACAGACAGGAACGCACAGACTCGTAAGCAAAAGAATCGTCATTAGCAACACAGAAACAAGTACGGAAAGCAAGGGAAACAGACACAAACTCACACAGGCACGCCTACGCACAAGCAGAGAGCTATAAACACGGATAAATTGCGTAGAGCAATCCATCTCTATGTCTGTAAGGCGTTCGTGAACAAGTTGCTTTCTGCAGTTGCGACTGGGACAGTAACATGTGGGCTGCTACTCTCTGACGTTGGTAGAAAGCACCTATAGCAGCGGACCTCGCGAAAGCTACGACACCATTTCAGACCCTGAGCGGCTCCGTATTTGGTCTGGTAAGGAATCTGCTAAGGTCACACTCCTTGAGGTCAGCAGTTCTGCGAAACGAACGACAGCAGATATCTGTCTAAGCTTATGAAGAACCAGATCAAGGTTGGCAAAACATACAAGTGGTCTTGTGCTTAGAAGGAGAGAATGACGAATTGTTGCCAATGTGTTGAATTATACAAAAGTAGAATTCCAGAGAAAACTGCAGGATAAATTACGAAAGAAACTGTTCGATCTGCAGCATTTCAAGGGCTTCGGTTTACGAAATTCTTGCTAAACGTTCTCGAGTGACACCGGCATTACCGAAAAAGGGAAGGAGGAGGCAAGCATGTCGCCATAACGAAGGTGACGTTTCGGCAATTTAATTAAATGAATATAAACACCGTGTGTATTGTAAAATCAGCATGCAAATAACTGAAGAATAAAAAACCAACTATATGCCACTTGTTATTTTATTGTACTTCTTATAGGCTCCACGTGTTTCGGGCATAGTAATGGAGCCTATAAGAAGTACAATAAAATAACAAGTGGCATCTAGTTGGTTTTTTATTCTTCAGTTATTACAATGATGCACGGTCCAATAAACATCAGATGCAAATAATTGTTTCATGAGCCACTCAGACTAGCTTCGCCATCCAAATTTCGGTCTCGACCGAAGTTTGAAATAAGCTCAATAGAAGTGAACACTGGCAAAGTGGATTAAGCCGTTGTGATTTTGTTGTGCGTGGAACAAGACAGGAAACTAACGAGTTCTGCTCTACAAACGAACTGCCAAAACTTAGTTATGTCCTGACACATATAAGTTGGAATCCCAGCCTTCCAAACTGTAAGAGATCCACACTTTTACCTCTTCTCAAGGAACTCAAGTCTGTGTGTTTTGGTGGGGGGGCCGGAGAAGGCCACTGTGAATGGAAGGTATTGCGTTGTTTCTTGACGTCAAAAGGATCTCGTCCGAATTAAGTTTAGGCAAGAAAGTAACAATACTGTGTACAAGGGAAAGTCGTGGATCTACAGGGCGCAAGCCGTTTACAAAAATGTAATGGTAAACGTTGAAACCAATGCAAGCATTTCTGGCCGGACCCTCAAGTGCAGCATTTCTCAACCGGTCGGATGCGCCCCAATTTTAGGCCTTGAGAGCCTTTTGGGTCGGTGGGAAAGTGGGTTCCAGCTGATCATTGCAATATGTTAAGCTTGGTAAGAAGTTATTCGAAAATTGATGGCATGGGCCAAAGAAGCGACATTAAAACCGATCACAGAAGCAGAGTCCATTATTTCACTTGCCGTCCCCCTGTAAGTGTTTTCCGCGAAGTCGTGAATCATCCAGACCAAAGAAGGCACCAGAAAGGTAAACTTCCGGTTTGACTGTACTGTACCTAGACCGTTTGCACTGTGTTGTCAATACATTGCAACAGTCTAGTCATATTGTGGGACAAGCAACAGCGGTATCCTGTTACGTAACACACACATCCTTCCAGTAAGAGACCAAGAGTTACAAAAAGGCAGTACCGCACTGACAGGCTATGCGCCAGACGAGCAGGATATCAGCGTTCGATTCCTGCTACGAGGAAAAGATTGTTTACTTTTCCACAGATTCCAAACGGTCTCAGCGGCCACCAAGGCGGTGCATTCTGGACGCTCTTTCCCCGAGATCAATTGGCCAAGGCATGAATCTGATAACTCTTCTTCTCTTATGCAAGGTTAAAATTACTGGAGCTACACCTCTCCTTTTCGTAAGTGTGCATTGTTTGGTCGTTCGTTCCACATAGGTACAGCTTTACCGCACGCACTTGATATTGCAAACTGAAGATATGGTTGCCAGGGGCAACATAATAAAGTTACATGGAACTTGAGCCGATACCAGCACTGTGCCACTGTGCTTAATGCCACAGCCGCTGTCCTTCCTCGAGGCTATGTTCCGGAGGACATTTTAGCTTCTGTCGCTAAGTAGCTGCTATCACAATTGTCCCAGTCGGCTGTTGCTGTCACCTGTACGTGGCATGCATTCGTCATATCATGCTGAAGACAACAAGTATGTCGTTTGTTGGCTGCTAGACCTCAAAAATGAGAAATTCTGGCTTGTACTCCGAAGATCCAAAGTCCGATTCTCGGCCATGATTGTCTTTTATTTTCACTATAGTGTTTTCTTCCATATCTTCGATTCCTCCAAATTTTATCGTAATTAATTATCCATTATCATTCGTATCCAAGTTGCAGTACAGTTATTATTTATGAGGCGATGTATGTTTTACTGTCCTGGCTTTCTTCAGCTTGCGGAAAATTGAAATATTTGTGTTGTAGTTCATCTAACGACGCCGTCAGTAACTGAGAATGTACAGGGCGAAACAAAATTCACCCACAAGCTCTCAAAAGTGGGACTCCTTTTTAAAAAGTAATGCAAAAATATTATAGAATGTATGTATGGAGACGTTTAGTTTACAAGACACACTACACTTACTATATTCATTACAGTGTGTTTATAACTTCATGTGATTCTCAGAATAAATAATGTTATTGTAACATAAATTAACCGACTAATTTTCGTAATTAGAAACGGTGCTATTTTCGCGGTTACGGACCAAATTTTCCGTATTAATAAGATTAATTTAAGACTTGCATTTCTTGTATAATATGTCTAAAGTGCAGGTGGAATGAGGAGGTCGTTATTTTGAATAAATTTTTTTTTTATAAATTGTCAGTCTTATTTAATTAGAATTCGTATCGAAGAAATGAACCGTTATCTTGTTCAAATCCGTGCATTGATATCACTATTTAACACGAAAAGACTAATGCGCACTTATATTATTCACATCACTCTATTAGCACCGTGTTACTCAACAATTGAGCAGCTCAATAAACTCATTTTTTTTTATCTGGTATACATTTTGTCGACCTTGCTGTTGAAGTGTATCTGTCCCACTCTCTGAAGATGGCCGTTTGATGGCTGCAACCTCTCGGAGTGACACAGTGCCAGTAGAGTCGTTTCAATAATATAAGTGTTCGTTAGTCTTTACATGAAATCAAACTTATTTTCCATAAAATAAAATCTAACTTCATCGATTTTTTGCAGAAATTGCACACTGCACAAAATATGTTTACTAACAAAAGGTTCATCAACGTCCTGTAAATCTGATTTGACATTTGTTGAACTTACGTGAAATAAAAGTATTGAATACAAACGAAGTTTATCATTCAACACAGCTTTCAATAACACCGGCTTATTAACCAACTTTTGTGCACTACACTGTGCATACTAAATAACGTTAGTATCCACCCCGAAGCGTTTCGGCATCTACTGATTCCATCTTCAGGGAGTTTAGTCTAAATGTAATTTCCTACCAACACATCTAAAGAGCGATTTCATTACCGACGCGGTATGACTAAACACTTTTAACCACCTGTTATAACACTGTACTTTAAAATCACGGATGCACAACTTTAAAACGAAAAAAAAATATTTTAAAGTTTAGCATCTGTGATGGTTAAGAAGTGTTTATAGTCACTCCGCGTCGTTTATGAAATCGCTCTTTAAATGCGTTGGGAAGAAATTACAGTTAGACTGAATTCCTGAAGATAGCATCAGTAGTTGCCGAAACGCGTCGGAGTGACAAGCATTGTGTGATTTAGCACGCACAGTGTAGTGCACAGAAGTTGGTTAATAAGCCGGTGTTACAGAACATGACGCGCGGCACATGTGACATTAAAACGTCTCTTTAATATTTGTCTTCAGTGTTACGGCAAAAGATGGAAGTGTAGAGAGAGTATTGGTTTAACCCGGGCCAACATAATCATCTACGTAGACAACACAACAATGGAGAGGTTTCACACATAACAGAGACTGAATTTTATATTAGGCTACATACATGCGATATGCTTATTGTACTAGTAATACTGTATTTATAAACTAGTGAGACATCTTTTGATGTTTTGCTGACCGTGCATCTCAATATAATCTTAGTAATTAACCAACATAATGCATAAATTCTTGTTTTATAATAAGTTTATTGTATGTCTCTACATGTTTCGAGCACTGTGTGCTCATCATCAGGAGGTCAAAATTGTATTATACAGCATCTGGTATCATCACACTCTGTAGGTGACCGGACGGCCACCTACAGAGTGTGACGATACCAGATGTTGTAAGTGATTTTTAATGTAAATTTTAAAACTTTGTCAAGTTTAATAAAGAGTGCATTTGTTGGTGTATGAAATTTGTATATATATACCGCCTCTGTGGTCTAGTGGTCAGAGTTTCTGGCTACAGATACAGAGGTCCCGGGTTCGATCCCCGGCGCTACCAGATTTTCTGAGTAGTAGTGGGTCTGGAACGGGGTCCAC
>Ga0136643_10014356_pt1 | contig 11885 bp, 9 predicted proteins | sample TergutLab28metaG_FD_96883 | JGI IMG/M metagenome (GOLD analysis project Ga0136643, IMG submission 96883) | Labiotermes labralis P1 segment gut microbial communities from Petit-Saut dam, French Guiana - Lab288 P1 (version 3) (version 3) | ecosystem: Host-associated > Arthropoda: Insects >...
AAAAAAGGCAGTAAAATTCTAAAACTACCGCCGGTTCGCAATTGTTTTACATTAGCAATGACAAATAAATTGGTTGTCATCATGAATAGTCTTAAAGTACCAAAAATTAAGGAGATTTTACTATATCTATATGAAATGAAATTTCTTGTACCAAATTACAGCTGCCTCCAGAACCCCTGTCTAGGGGGCTACCGCCCCGTTCTCTCTGTCCTCAACTGAATTTGTTGAACCCCCCCCCCTCCCGAACAAAATTCCTGTGTACGCCACTGACAGTAAGCGATGTTGAATTGTGCAAGTTGTAACGTGATGCCCTACACTTCAGCTGTGAGGTTCTCATGGCGGCGGCTGTTAAGATTAGGAGCGTGTTGTCGTTTAGGTCGGTTGATAAGGTACCAACATTCGAATAAACATCCTGCCCCTTTCTTCACAGAAAAGTTGGAAGTATCCTAAAGATGGAGGCAGAATGTTACTCCTAAACACTGGTAGCTGACTACCAAACTATATGGCGTCACGCTCCATAAAGCAATCACGTTCAAATCTCTACACAAGCACTGGACCACTGAACATTAATTGGACAAAATGATGAATCAGACGAGATGCCAAAATTTCATCATTTTAAAGAGTCTCTTCAAATTTCCACTGCGTACAAATTAACATGATGGCACGTCACTGGGTGAGCAGTTCGTTTCTATTGAAGATGAATTACAACTCTTTGAAACGTCTTGGAACTTCCACACGACGTCGTATCCCAGAGCAACAGATTGCTCAACCCCGCAGTTGTCGGTAAAATGACTGGCTACGGACTGGGCTGGATTCGATTCCCGATGGAGGCATGTGGTTTTCTCTTCGCCGTAGCGCTCAGACGGACTCTGTGATGGGCATATACTTCTACGGTGAGGTTCACAGGAGCTCAGCGGATGGAGCATGATGCTAGTCCAACAGTTACAGTGTGCTGATATACTGTCGATAGTGGGAATTAATCGACAGTGCCCATTACTGTGTCGAACGTTCCCAAACAGGAGTGAAACAGAATAGAACGTGGTTCTAGAGGAAGAACTGAAGGTACTACCGGAAACAAAATTATGTGACGGGGGCATTCTGGTGTAAAACAGGAGATGACGACAACCTCTCACTTCGATGAGAAGAGGAGAGATACAAGAACCACTCAAAACCACACGAAAGATCGGGAGAAGAGTAACAGAGAGGGAGGAAGGCTATTGATCTCGATCCGGTACTTACTAGAGGTTCTCACTTATTGGTTGGAATCTACACAGAGTCAGCCAATGGACGTACTCTGTGTTGGAAGCCTTGAAAAACTGCGAGGGAAATTTCCACTCCGACTTCCCGCTTGAATCCACGTTGACTAACCGGCCAGGCGGCTTTGCTTCGACTGACTGCCGGCCGGCTGTATTAGGAAAGAGATACTTGTACGTGTCACGCGGGCCATCTGCCACTAACATAGGCGGTCCGTGGCTGTCATGCAACGAGTTAGAGTCGTTTTATTTGCACTACATTATTCATAATGATGAAGACAATAATAATAATAATACAATAATTATATAAATTTTTTGTAACGTGTTTCTCAGCAGAATACACCGAACCGTTTAACTTTAAAATATACGTATATGAATGGCATATAAGACTTTCACTTTTGTACATTTTAGGCATAAAATAGCACAAGGCATAAACACAATTATTTAATTTTCAAATTAGTTATATATTTTAACTTCTTTGTCCAGTAAGTTATAATTTAATTCCATGAATTGTCAGTGGCATTTTGTACTGGAAACACTGTTTACTATAATCATAAAATCAAACCAATCGTGTTGCTTTCCGGTAATTTGTAATTGGCCAATAGGACGTGCTGTGTGTTGAAAGTAGGAAACATACGAAAATGAAATTTACCCACAATTATCAGTTACTAAGCTTATTAAAATATATTTGCAGTAGTTATTTAATATAAATTACGCTTGGAACAATTTATTATAATACAGTTATTAAACGTGCAGCCTAAACTAAATGCATCGCCAGAGTCCTCTGGTAAACGCGGGAAATAATTCATTTGAAGGTCAGATCGAACATGCGCGGAGCGGTTCTCTTTCACTCCTGTGGTTGGACGCGACGGTTGTGTGACGCGAGCTCTCCGTGTTAATCGAATAAATAAGTGTGTACAGAGTGGAAATTTAATCAAGTTTTGTTACAGAGAATGGCAGATACAGTGGCTGATACAAAGTAAGTACATAATACATCTACAAGTCGCATACAATCAAAAATATCTGTAACTGAATAGTGATGTCTTTGTTTTGGCGGGCAGAGTACGGAAGGTGAGTCAATATGGCGTTTTTCGTGGATAAGGGAACGGTCCAGGCCGTTGAAGGGCAGGGTCTGGTAGACATGTATGTTTTGCTGGAATATGAATTCCTTCTTTGCTCATAGTTGTGTCGAGATTGTGTTTCATCGGTTAATCAGGCACCTCGTAATTTGTTTGTTGATGACGCAGTACAAATGCCGGTAATTCCCATGTCAGTAATGTGAATTGCCTGCCTGTGAAAGAAGTATGTTACAATGCAACATTCTGCGTAATTGTATAATACATATAGTGTGGAAATTGGTGTAAGTGTGCGTCGTGCGTAAGTGGCATGTAAGTGCTGACAATCCATTGAACCCATTTTCGCGCCTTTACTTAGACTACTGGGCGGAAGCGGGGGGAGGAGGGGGTTTGCGGAGCCGTAGCTGGTTGCTTCGACATTAGTGAGACCGTGTCGAAGTGGAGGAATGTAGGCATTGGACACGGATCTCGTGGATTTGGTTACTTGTTCATTTAATTTCGACGAAGTCGGACTGAATCAAAACTGCTTCGCGATTCTTTCATGACGGCGTTTGACCGTCATTTAGCGATCGACGTAGCTATACTGCCGTAGAAGTGGTTGGTATACGGAGGGAGCCATGTACTGTGGCTTGTGTATGGTTCGCTCCGTGCAAAGGTTTGGAGATGATGCTATGAACCACCAACCAACCCAAGATATTTAGCAGCCCTCTCAGTAGATGCTGTATGGTCAGAGATAGTGATAGCGTTGTATATAACTCCTTGAACATAATTTCACATTCCGTTGAAATGGTGCTAACTGAAATTCAGTGCAATGTTGGTAAATTTCAGCAGTGTGGTGTCTCTTTTTTAACGTGTGAATTGTGCAGTGAAATGAGGTTGTGTTAAAGGTGTGCAATATTAAAATTGTATCATTCCCTTGATAGGGAGACCACAACTGTTGGTACTCCAGAAAAGGAAGATGTTGAAAAGAAGGTGGATGTAGCGGATGAAGACTCTAAGGCTTCAACGAATGGCGAGGTGCCAAAACCAAAAGAAAATGGAACAGGTGATGGAAAGGACTCTGCAGAAGACTCTCAGGATAAGGAGGTTGATTCTGCAGAGTGTGAGGATTCCACAGGTACTCTTCACTGATAAATACATTAAAATGTGCCCTGGAATGTGTGCAGTTACAAAGATTTTAATTATATTGGCTTGATTGTATACCAGGTGCTGTTCATAATACAGCATGCATCTAAATTGTGGTATGATTATCAAATCCTATTGACTGACATGTTTTTTTGTCCACAGTTTTGATGAGAACTTGGATCAGGTTTGGGTGTGTGTGTATTTTTATACTTCATTGCATACTAGATGTCAGGGGTTCACAAATCCTGGGGGACTTAATTGGTGTGTCAGCACCTTCTATTTTTATTAAAACTTAGTTTTTTCTCCCCTTTAGATACAAAAATGTGTATCATTTCTTAGGCACCAAATAACAGGTTCATGTGTCACTAGAGTTGTGGGTCATTGGCACGAAACTTGCTTCATATTGTGTTTAGGTTGCCTAGTATTTGGAGGTGGCTCCTACATTTTTGGGAAGTTGTGGCTCCCTACCTGATTTGTTTTGATATTTCTGAATTATCATCTAGGGTATCATATTGACAGTTAAAAAAATTGTGTTTAAGATGGATAGGCTTCCCTTTTATTGTGTAAGTTGATATGAATATGGGTAATTCAGTGTGTACATGTGTGTCACGGAAAGTACAAGCAGGGTGTGCTGTTTGCATGTGGAGGAATATAGCTACAGCACATTCCATGCAGCTTCTTTGTAGTTTTCATAGTGTTGACATTGAAATGTATGCAGACCAAACTTGTAGCAAGTGTTGTGATGGATGAGTTGAAGATTTGGGTTGGTGCATCTCTTGTTTGACATGTCAGATCTTGGTGCAAGGTTAATGTGTATTTATTCCCCAGCTTACACGGTAGTTATGTTCCAGAAATTCCAGCGCAAGTCAAGTTTTACACAAGTCATAATTGAGTACACATGTGGTAAGATATATAAATATGTACAAGGGAGTCCAGTTGAAATCCAGTCTCCATGAAATGGGAACCTGATCTGCCACAGCATGACTACCCAAGTATCTGTTATCACCCAGCAGTATTCTTCCAGCATGTCTTGTGTCCAGATTACTGCAAGGAAAAATTCTTCACTTGTGTAAAAAATGTTGTAATTCTCTCCTGCTTCACACTCCAGAAAATGTGTTACTCTGAACTTAGAGTCTAGGAGTGTGTTCTTGGAACTTGGGTCTTTCTGTACATCATAGATAAAGGTAATGGCTGCAGAAACTGAAATGAGATGAGATTGTAGCCACATTACCCAGTATCCTCATGTCACCCGCTTTCGTGTAGTTTAGCTGATAATCAGCTTAGTACGATGCTTTTTCAAGTTTTTGCATGCATAGTCTTGAGTTTAAGAAATAAGCCATTGAAACAGTAGCTTAGTTTTATCTGAATTGCTTTTTAATGGACTGTTCCACGTTCTACAAAGTGTAAATTTATAGGCCTTATCATGAACTTGAGGTGATTCATCACAGTGTGTTGTGTGTTTTTCAAACTTCGTATTTAAACAAAGTCTTACATGATACATATACAGACTTTCCAGGTTATTAGTTTTGACTTAGCTAACGAGGTGGCTTTAGACATTTTTCATCAAGTAATGTATAACATATATGAAAGATATAAATGTGTAATTTATTTAATTGAATTTTATACATGTCTTTTATTAAATTTTGTGGTGTATGGTAAAAGAGTATGTTCTCAATCCGACGTGCAAGGATAAGTTTTCACTGAATAGCTGCTTATAGAGAAAAGGGTCTGATGTCTTGTTAACAAAGCCAAAACTAGTAATTTGGAAAACTTGTACATTTATGCTTCACTTAACGACAGGGATACATTCTGAGAAAAGTGTCGTTGGGCAAGTTTGTTGGTGTGCAAACATCATAGTGTACGTACACAAACGTAGATAGTATAGCCTACTACATACCTACGCTATATGGTATTAGCCTATTGCTCCTAGGCTACAAACTTGTACAGCATGTTACTGTACTGAATACTGTGGGCAATTGTAACACAGTGGGTAAGTATTATAACATAGTATAATACCATGGGACTTCGTCCTTGACCAAAATGTCATGCGGTGCATGGCTGTATACGTGTTGTGTAAGACTTGTCACATTCATATCATGAACCTGTTTGTCACGTTTTGTAATTTCTAGAAGAACAAGGTTCCCTCAGCCATATGACTAATTGTGCTGTGCTCTACATTGCCAGAGATCACAAAACTAGAATAAATTTGCTGGATGAATTACAGTGTGATGCCCATATTTGAGAACACGTGTACTGTACCGTTTTGAACAGTGATCTCAAGAGTCTAGGAGTTCATACTTCTGCAGTTTCATTTTTTTTAACAGGCCTGCTTCGTCTGCTCTTCCACAAGAAGGGAATGTTGATCTCGTAGAAAAAATGCTTACTGCTCATTTACAGTGGCTTTGGAACATATGAATTGGCAAACTCAGGAAGCAACAGTTTTGCATGGTTACAAGAGTGTGTTCAGGTTACGCTAGATTGAAGTTGTATTCATAACATATCTACGAGCAGAAATTCATTTTCTGTTTGCACATGATACATTTGAATTACTACACGATTATTATAAGGTTAGTGTAGTGTGTACTGAAGCAAATGTTTTAAGGAACTACTCCCTATTCTGAGTATGTTTCAGTGGTAATTTAAATTGTATGGTGTTAGTGTTTTTATCGCTACACATTTTAATTGTTGCACAGAATGTTCTGTCTGACTTTTGATGCTGTTTTTTGAGGAGGCCAAGTCCCACCCAGGGTTGTAGAGCATATGGTAATGATGATGTGTTTTTCCTTGATACCTTTGAGTTCTTGTGAATTTAAACACACAGATGAAACAAGCACATCTGTTAGTTTAATTTGCAGCAAAATGCAGGGAGGCGATAGTTTTGGTGGATGATGCGGGATCATTTCTGCAATCTTGTGACTGCTGGTGTATGATGATATTTAATACCAGTGTTCTGCAAGTAAAAGTATCTTGAGAAATACGAATGCCCAACTGCTCATTCTGTAGAATAGTGTAATGTACTGCTAGGCCTTATTGTGACACCTGTGACAATATGGCTGCAAAATATGAACAAACTAAACATTTCAGAACTGGTGTGTAGCAATGTGTACTGTGATTGAAATTTGCGGTATAAGTGGGGTTATTTTTCTTTTTAAGGTTGCAGAATGTGTTACAGACATGGATTAAAGTTGTTCATGACTGAATTTGGTGTTTGTGTGTGTTGGTGGGTATGATGTGCATTTGGGTCATCAGTCCATGTAACTTTATCATAATGTGAAGTCATTGTGGGTGTCAAGAAGTGCAGATGTCAAGTAACTAGCTACTTGTGTATAGGATGCACTGTTTAAGCAGAAGACTGGTTTTGATCCATGTGTCCTGTCCACTTGTGGCAGGAATAGGTATGGTGGCACTACGTTTGTAGTAAAATTGTGACGTTTGATTTTCAGCCGTGTCTTCCAGCTTGTGGTTTGACTGTTGATTCGTATTACACCCTGTTTATATGCAGATTATCCTGATAAGTTTTGGCTTCCATTGTAAATATTCCTTCCTCGTCACTAAGATTTCAGTGGTGACTGCCTAAGGTAGCCTTGTTTAATTTTCTCCTGGCTGTACATTATATCTTGCATATATTGAGAGAATGGGCAGTGGATATTCTCCTGTGTATGTTTTGTTAATGAGCTGGCACAGGGAACTTCTATACCTGATGTGATATGAAATGGCGGGTTGATGCAGTGTGATTGGTGGCAGAGTGAAGTGTACATAGAGTATTAGGTTCCATGTCTGTGTATGGTGCATCGGGGGGGAGGGGGGGCTGTTCTTTATTGCTAGGCCTTCATTGTGTGCTTGTGTCATCCTTTGGCAGTTCTAAGTCATGGCTTTGGTGACGTGGCAGTATTGAGTGGGCCATGAAAAGGATTGCACTGATCTGAAGTAGGCAAGTGCCCATTAAATGACATGTGTTCATGGTGAACTGTAGTTTATGTACCTAGTTAGCAAGTCCGGGTACTGACTTTTGTTTAGCTGAGGGTAAGGCTGGAACCTGTTCCTTTGCAGCTGTGCTGTTGGTTATGCAATATGCAGTAGATAGCCTAGATCATATTGAATAATTGGGAGGTGTAAAATCATTGCTAGATAAAGATACTTGGTTAGCGTAGAATTATTTCTTCAAAATCATCGGATGTTGCTGAAAACTCCCTATTTTTACTGTGCTGTGTGCGTTTGTTACCTTTGTCATTTACAAGTATCTCACTGCCAGTATGAGAGTTGTACATTGTGTAGTAATTATCTTACTCTCCATATGCATGTGGTTGCCTGGGCTGGGCTTTTAGTGGTGATTGAGCAAAATTGTGTTTTGTGTAAGTTAGGATTTTTGTGTGGGGTTTTCAGAAGAAAGTGGAATTGTGTCCAGTGCCGAGGAAAGCTTTCAGCATAAAACCACTCCCAGCATTAACACTTGTACCATAAGTTGATTATTTTTGTAAAGATGGCTGATTTTTTCTTTGAATTCCTCTTGTATATCACATCTCCTTACTAATTTTCTCTGCATTAAGCCATGCCAACTTAAAAATGAAATTCGCACTGGGTATTTTTTCTGAATATGTGGGTGATCTCACATTTGTGGTCTTAGGAATTTTGCACCGTGTGTGCTTCAAGTGAAATTCTTTTGGCAGAATTAGTTTGTAGAGTTAGTTAGTTAGTTAGCTAGTTTACTGATAGAAAAGTTCCTTGCATTTCATTTGTTTTAATGGGTTGCTTTGTGTATTAAAACTGGCCTTGCTTCTTTCATCTCAATACTTTTAATAAGTAGGCTGGTATGTTTTGCATTAGTGGGTAAACAAAGAACTACTAGCATTTGGGAACAGTTTTTCAGTTTCAGGAGTGTTGAAATACCAGGCAGCATTGGTCAGGATAAAATACTCCCCAAGTCCTTGACCAGCTGATTGTGCCTGGGAGACTGCAGACTGTGCAGTAACCATTTTGTCTTACAAATTTTTAAATTCATATTTCAAAGAGGATGAGAAGGTAGTTTGTGTTACTTCACGTTCAGTGTCTCAAATATTGATCGCTGTAGTTACATGTATGCGTTCTTATGGAATCTCGGAGTTCAGTTCCGTATCATGCTGTAAATGTTTATAACAATTCATACTGTTTTTGCAGGTGCTATATATTGGCAAGAATTTCTAACTGATATGTTTTGAGGGTAATCTGTTACAAGTTAATGGGTAAATCATCACTCCAAATAAAATCAAAATTATGATAGAAGAAATCAAAACCCATTCCATTGGCTCTGTGGGGTTGTGTTGAAAATGTCTATTCCAAACACTGTAATCATACTGAAGGTTTAACAAATTGAATTTGACACGCATTCATTGTCATCTCTCCATTTGCTCTGTTAAAACAGCCCACAATTAGGTATTTATGCAGTTCCTCATTAAGTACACAGTGAATCTCCACTCTAAAGCAAAACTTCTACAATTTTGTAGCTGTACACTCCATTGTATGTTGCAGTATAGAGAATTGAATGAGTAAGCAACTGTTGAACACAACCTAACACTTATATTCATTAACACTCCTACATATTTCGACCTTGCAAGGTCATCACCTGGCTAGCATTAGAACATCTTAAAATTACATCTGCTAGAAGTTTCAAGCAGATGCAATTTGTATATCTAAACTAAAATGCAAGTTGTTGTATAGGTCACATTCATTGTATAAACAGAAGTGGTGTCAGTTTCCTAAATACCAATGTATGACTGAAGGCAGAGACTAAAATGTACAAGTTTTGAAGTGATAAAGAAACTATACACAACTAAACATTTATATTCATACGTGTTTCGATCTCGTAAGGTCATCATCTGGTTAGCATTAGAACTTTTTAGGAGATAAAGTCACATCTACTTGAAATTTTTTAGCAGATGCAATTTTAAAATATTATGATGGTAGCCTGTTGATCGTATTTATTAAACTTAAAGCACTGCTGTTTGTACGCTGAATGTGACCTATAAAACAACTTGCATTTTAGGTTAACATTTGACAGTAAACCCAGGGTTATATGTGTAATGAATATGCTCAAATTTAAGTTACCTTTCAAAGTGCATTATTCATGTATGGACTCATGTTCTGATTCTTCTGTTCAGATTCAGTGCAGGCGCGTGGCACCAAACGGCACGGGAATGACGCCCCAGAGCACACTGGGGATGATGTTCCTGAACAGACTGAGGATGATGTTCCAGAAAGCACACCTGTTGAAGGAGCAAGTCCAGAAAAGAAGGCAAAGGTTGATAAGCCAGCTGAAGCAGAGGCCAATGCAACCAATGGTGAACCTGAGGCAGTTGCCTAAATACTGCGAGACACAAAACTTCTGTTAATTTAAATCCACCTGTTGTATTGCGAGTGTGTGTTTCTTAGTGGGACCAAGTTTTAAGAACGAGGTGTTAGTTTATGTTGCAGCACCCACATGAGACCACTTTTCAACATGAATTGGTATCTTCTGTTCCTTTTAAGCATTGACCCAACGTTAATGGAAGGGTCTGAATCGGATATGAACTGCATTTGTGTTTTCCTTCTTCTAGTTGCTGATTACTTTTCTTAACATTCCTGCATCTAACTCTTTGGTGCAATTAATTTAAAACTTGGATACAAGTAAAATGAGATGAGATCCCCATAGATATTTAGGCAACTGAGCAATCTTTAACTTAGAGGAGTAGAGTTCAGAATCTCTTCCCTTATCATATAAGTCTTTGGCAGCATCTCTGTAGTTCACATTCTCTTTCTTTGGTGCACAAGTGTATTTTGAATGTTAGAAATTGGTAATATACTGGATTGTAGCCTGAAGATGTAATCTCAGTATTTGGTGCAAGATCGGCACTTTTTGTCATTAACAAGGTTTTTCTTGTATGGATATTGCAGGAGGTCTTGTAAAATTTGTGGCCAAGGCAGTCAGACAATACTGGGTCTGTTGGTTCATGCTGTGTGGCATTCAGAATGCTTCTCAAACTGGCCCTTTCTAGGTACCTCACACAAAATGCTTCAGTTTGAATAGTACCTAGAGGGGTATTCATTCTTTTCAATCTCCCCACATAATTTGACTGTCCTCCATTTTTGTTCATGCAAATTTTATACAGGATAACATGGGCACTTGTTTTACTTTGGAGGAATGTGGAAATTTTTTTTCATGATGTAGTTTTGTTTTTTAGCGTTAAAGGCAATGTACTCCAGATCTATTCTACGGGTAATTGAGTATGTAAATTGTGTAACCCTATGCATCTGGACTCTGATTTTCTTGCAGCATAAATGACAGTTTGAATCTATACCTTTTGCCTGGATTAAAATGGTTTAATTTCCAGTTATGTAAAATGGGCTAGGAGACTTACATGGATTGGTGGCATTGTGAATAATTCATATGTTGCCTACAGTGATTGGTATATGTTAGATGAGAAATAAATGTTGTAGGGAAGTGACCCTGTGTTTTTTGTAGTATTTAACTTGCCTATTGTTTCAGTCACTAACAGCCAGTCATGTTATTCTTTAATGTGATTGTTCTTCAAAAGAGAACTAACAGTCTCGAGTGCATCGCATGTTTGGAGGTTCGGAAACTGCTCGAAAACCACAGATTTTTAATTACACCACGCTGTGTTCTTTCTCGAGAATTTGGATTTTTTCTATAGGCTTTTTTTGTACAACTAGCAACTTTCTACCACCTCATACCTTGGCCAAAGTGAAAATTGTATTTTGAGAACTCGTATGTTATACTTGATGTGTAGATCTGATGTTCGTTTTTTTGGTACCTGTGTGAAGTTCATCACCACTTTCAGATGGCTTCGTTGTGGTGTATGAGTGAATCATATATACAACATAGTGGTGCATTTAGAGATCACATACTAATCCATGTATTATACAGAATAAATAAACTTGTCATCCTGTGTTCAAGTTACGTTTGATTAGTACATAATGGCAATAAAGAGTTAGTTTCCAGTATTTGTGTTAGTGTTTACATTCTTGAAGGTTGAGGTATTGTAGACTGCTGAATGTAGTGGTTCGGTGTTGAAAGTGCATTCGTGTGGCTGTTCACAAATACCATTCTTGAGGTGCTTTGGTTTATTCATGAGGAAATCGTCCTTGTGTTTCATGCAGTTAGCACATCATTGAGCTGTGCAGTGATGCCATATAGTGTGTTGATGCTCATCTGATGATGTTGAAATGGTACAGTATTGGCACTGCACTCGATTTAGTAAGGGTTTATTGTGATGTGAAGGCAGTGTCCCACTGGGGATTGCACATGCAGTTGTGAGGGAGAGGATTTCTATGTAGGTATTGCTCCCCCCCCCCCCCCCGGAAATTGTGGGGTTGGGGGGTGGCAGGTTTTTGAGGGTTTTTAAAATACTTTTTCCCTTTCCGTTTTGGGTGGGGGGGGGGGAAAATAACCCTGAGGAAC
>Ga0136643_10014361_pt1 | contig 11883 bp, 8 predicted proteins | sample TergutLab28metaG_FD_96883 | JGI IMG/M metagenome (GOLD analysis project Ga0136643, IMG submission 96883) | Labiotermes labralis P1 segment gut microbial communities from Petit-Saut dam, French Guiana - Lab288 P1 (version 3) (version 3) | ecosystem: Host-associated > Arthropoda: Insects >...
ACCCAGCCTTCTGATAGTTAAGGACTGTACTACCCTTTGTCTTTGACCCAGCCTTCTGATAGTTAAGGACTGTACTACCCTTTGTCTTTGACCCAGCCTTCTGATAGTTAAGGACTGTACTACGTTTTCAAATATTTTGGGAACTCTGCTGGGATGACACTGGCAGAGGAGAGCTGAAATACTGAGGACAGGAGCCTGCCGCGCCCCCACTTTGTCGCATCACAAATCCCGCAAGGCCTGAACGGTGGGAAGCCGTTGACCTTCCTTGTAATTTTGTAATCAGAGATTGGATGAAGGCGACATTTGAGTTCCTGTGTGATCGATTTGCTGTGTTTATTACCCTCTGACAATTTCGCTCTGAGGCACGGCACCAGAACTTAGGCCGATAACTTTACATTCTGGCCCGGTCGCAGGTATTGGTTAATTTGGTGCAAGCTATGTCGTTGTTCGACAGCATATTGGCTTATATGGTGAGGACACAAAGGTTCATTATCAGGAGTGTTGTGTCACACGCGTGACAAAACACGCCTCTGCCTAGTTTACAATAGCCCTGGGCAACAGAAAGGACCAATCAGGGAGGCTTTTAAACCTTTAGGGCACATAAATAAGTACAGATACGCTCCACATGCTATAATATTAAATAGCTCAGAATTTTATGGACAGAGTGCATTTGTGGCTTTTGTGTGATGCAGTGAAAGGTAAATTCTTCCCTCTCCTCGCCGTGGACGCGTAGAGGGGAGTAGAGTTATAGCTCCAGTCGTTCTTACCCTCGGCACTGGATAGAGGTGACCGGTCGACTTCACTCAACGGTCGTTTTACCTCCGGGAAAGGACTCCGGCGGAATGGGCTGCAGAGCCGGTCTGGGCTTTTTGGAAAAGAGAAAATATTATCTTGTCTCCCCCAGGATTCGAACACCGGACCGTTCAGCCTGTAGCCTAGTCACTTTACCATATACGGTACCCCGAACCAGCGATGTTTTTTTAATGTCCTATTAACCAGTTGGTTTTTCAATGAGGGCTTAGTGGATCCTCTGAGAAGCGTTGCCTGGAATTGTAAATGTTATCGGGACGAACTTCGTACATCACAGTGTTAATGTATCTTGTCACTCTGATGGGCTGCCGGATTTCTGCGGAAATTTGAACAGTAATTTGTCAGTATTGCCTCATTTTTAACGCTTATTATTGCAGTCGATAAATTATCTTTTTGTTTCTTACATGTGAGATACAAACATTCATAGCTACTTTGACGTTATTTTTTTGACGTTCCTTGACGTTCAGGTGACCGTGCATCGTGACCGTGCATCGCGATAAATTCTTATAATAAAACCAACTAGATGCACTGATTTCCCAAATTTATTTTTGGAATAAAACTCTACATGTTTCGGACAGTTCCTCTGTCCATCATCAGGAGTTTTTCACTGTACACACAGCAATGGTACATGTCATACAGGTTATGGTGACAGCTTGCGAGCAGGATCAGAACGGAACGTCCTGATTCTGTTCGCAAGCTGTAACTGTAATCTGTATGACATATACCGTTGCTGTGTGTACAGTGAAAATCTCCTGATGATGGACAGAGGAACTGTCTGAAACATGTAGATTTTTATTCCAAAAATAAATTTGGGAAATTAGTGCATCTAGTTGGTTTTGTTATAAGAACAATCATTCATATCTACTATCTAACTGTATCGCGAAGTAAGTGTAGTGTCATCCATAAACTGCGAAAGATCTATTTGGATTCCCGTAAGAATCATACCATAGTAGACAGAAGCATTGTATTTTTCTAATCATCCTGTGGACAGAATGTGTTAATCAAGTGGATTACCCGAACACTGCATGTCGTTTCTCAGTTTCCTCCGCTCTTCTGCTTTGGTAATAGAAGAGACATTTAGAATACCTATCTAAGCCATTTCTTTGCAAAATCTTGCCATGATTTACCAAATCGCTGTTACATAGTATCTCCTATTTAATTCGGATTGCCATTTTGAATCCACATCCAATGTCAATGTTATACCGTCTTGGAATTACACTGTTTCATGTTTCCAGTTCAACTTAGCGTTTAGCCAATAGAATATACACACAGTTTCACAGTCTAACACAAATTTTAAAAAGTAATTACAATTAAAAGATAAGTAAACCGTTTATAATAGCAACATGTTTCGGCTGCTCTTATAGAGCCATCTTGTATATAACACTTTGTAGGGCTCAGCCTGAAGATGGCTGTATAAGAGGAGCTGAAACATGTTGCTGTTATAAATGGTTTAATATCTTTTAGTTGCAATTACTTAATAATTCTTTATTGATATCACAACTCACAATTCTACAAACATTACTCTATTATTATCCCTACATTTTAAATGTTATCACTTATAACTTTCAACCTCATTACCTGTTATTTTACATTTTAAATCACACTCATTTTCAATTCACAATATATACTAATAACATGTAAACAAGATCTGGTACTGTATAGAGCATTGCTAATTGTATATAACACTTTGTAGGGCTCAGCCTGAAGATGGCTGTACATGAGGAGCCGAAACATGTTGCTCTTATAAATTATTTAATTATCTTTTGATTTTATTACTTAATAAAGAGTTGTGTTAGACTGAAATTGTGTGTATATATATATATATATATATTGATTATTGAACACAACGGGTATGTCTCACCTGATAATTAGCGTTTAGTTCTTGACATGCTGTGAGTAGGGATTGCTTACTGTGTATGGAAATTTAGCGAACCATATGGTGTAAAGAAGATAAGGTGATAGGTTTATATGAGTGTTTTATTTAGCGACGCTGCTGGTAGCTGTGATTATATAGCATCGATAATAGGTGAAGTGTGAGAATGGATCATGGGTAGAATGGCACCAACAGGCGGTAATTAGAGTTCTTGGAAGAACGCCTTTGCTAGTGCCACTTTGTGCACCATAAATCCCACATTACCTGCTGTGGGATAGAACTCTGTCCTGCGCGGTGCTGAACATTCGCTGGTAGATTGTGAGCCTCTTTGAATATACCACATCCCTACACGTAGATTCAAGTTCTGCTCTTTCATACAGTGTTTTTTTCCCCCTCTGTCGCTGCGGCCCAACGCGGGCCATGGCCTCCTCATTCTTGAGGTTTATAGACCAAACAAAACGACGCATCACAGTCGGTAGGACTCCTCTGGACGAGTGATCAGCTCTTCACAGAGACCTGTACCTGAAAACACACAACACTTACAACATACAGACATCCATGCTCCCGGTGGGATTCGAACCCACGATCTCAGCAGGCGAGCAGCCTTAGACCGCGCGGTCACTGGGACCGGCTCATACAGTGATTCCTTTAGCTATGTGGAGTGCTGGAATTGTTAACGACGAAGAAGTTAAAGAAAAATGACAGTATTTACGCTACAAGGGGCTGTGTACCCAGCTAATATAAATTGCGTCAAGTGTCATTATTCTAGCGTTTGAACTGCATGTTAGCTTGGTTGAAGGATTGTGCAGATCATTGAAGGATATGAAACGTCTTTGATATTTGTGTATCAATCTTAACGTTTGCAAAATCATGCTTGACAGCGCATGGAGTGATTACGCTAGAGAGCTCTCCTGAATGTGCAGCGTTAGACGAAACTCTTCGTATAAACGTCCAGACGACGGTACAAAAACAATCCAATACTGCGCAATGCCACTGAGGATATATCACAATACATATCTTGTGCAGTCCGAGTTAAGGTGTGGCAATATGTGGTGCGTTCAGATAGTTTTCTCACTGACTGCGAGATGACACTACTGTTGCTAGTATGAACTTCAACCGCTAGATGTAGACAGAGCTGAATCCACCGTACGGAGTACACGTTACTCTACTTGTTCTGTCTACAGCTGCACACAGTAGAGCTTCGATTTTGTGCATTCGTAATGATTTTTTTACGCGTTTGTGTAATTGTAAATTATTAAGTTTTATGAAGATCCTTTCTCAGGTTCTGGAGTTGTTTCATGCTTGCAGGCAGAATAATTTCGATAGGCACGTTTCAGACACACGGACGCGCTTACCAATTTATCATATCTCTTGCAGTAATGAAGCTCTTGACGTCAGCTGTGCACTTGATACTGCTGTGTGCTCTGGGGCTGAAAGCCATCTGGTGGCTGATCTTGTCTCTACGCCGAACTGCCATAATCATGGGATGATGTCACAGCTACTGTCATGGCATAAAAATATCGTAATGGTTCCCAAACGCCCACCTGGGATTTTTAACAATTTCTTGAACTGATTAGCTACTACACATGAGATGTTAGGTTTGTAGGGCCTAACTACCTGTTTAGACTGTTTGTAGGTTTACTTACCTACTATCTCCGTGGAGCAGAGTCTTTCTGAGAAGCCAGCCGGATCTCAGCTAATCAAGAAATTCCCCGCATTTTATGGAACCCAAAGGTTTATTACCGCATTTACAAGTATCCGACACTTGTCCCTACCCTGAGCCAGATCGATCCATTCGATGCCCCCACAACCCACTTCCTGTAGATCCATCTTAATAATATCCTCCCGTCTGCGCCTGGGTCTTCCAAGTGGTTCTTTCCCTCAGGTTTTCCCAACCACAACTCTGTATACAACTGTCCACTCCCCCATACGTGTGTCTGGATTACTTTCATATTAGTGGGAAAGGAAAATATGTCCCTAAATTGTTGTCTAATTAACGTTTATGTGAGACGTGCAGTTGTATGTGATATAAATCAAATAAGTTGACGTAGCAATGGGCCGGTTAGCTCAGTCGATATAGCGACTGACTACGGGCTGGGCAGTCCGGGATCGAATCCTGGTGGGGACTAGAATTTCCGTCCGTCCAGACCGGCCCTGGGGTCCACCCAGCCTCCTGTAAAATGGTTACCGGGTCTTTCCCTGGGGTAGAGGCGGCCGGGGCCGTGAGGCTGACATCCCCACCCCATCTAGTGCCGATGTCCTAGAAAGGGTAGAGATATACCTGTACTCGCCCTAAGGACCTTCGTAGCCTATAAAAAGGGTGAAACGTACCCAAGTTGATGTAATTAATCGACTTACAGCCACCCGTACATAGGAATAGGACTCGTAAGTGTTGTGACAATAAAAGTAATATGAATTTCAAACGGCGAACTGACGAATATGCGTTGAACTTGAGCACCAAGAGCCACTCCCCTTTACTAGCACTGCTTGATAAATGATAAGGGGCAAATGCTTAGAGCGAGTCTGTCTCAGGTGGCTCTGTGTGCTTGTTGTGTTGGCATCAACCAACTGTTGCTGTGAGTGTTTCAGTAAACACGAGTGTTAACAGCCCTAGAAATGTCAGAGGTCAAGTAGAAGTGGCAAAGACGTCGAGTAGGAGTGACGACAGGCGTACACATTTGCGCGACTTACAGAATGGCGTAGCGTTTACGAACTTCCCTCTGACCTACTTTATTATTGCAGCAAACCGAATGTCTCCACCTGTTTGTTATATGTTGTGTTATACGCTCGGTGCTCAGTTATTTCTTGAGCCTCCGCACGCAACCCCCACATAGAGCACGTTTCGTCTCACTTGTAGAAACTTTCGTCGACCTCAGCGCGTCCCCCACAGAGAAAGATGGCAACCTTGGTGTGACTCACTCACTCACTTACTCACCCAGTCACCCATTCACACAAGGGCACTATATGCAGTAAGGAGCATTCTTGACGGCCCGAGAAGTTTCTCTGTCTATTTGGTGTCGAATTAAAGGACCGTGAGCGAATGTTAAATTTGAGACACAAGATAGAAGGAAGCTGAGTTGTATAGAGTTTTAAAGAAATCAGAACAGCACTTGGATTTATTAACGTAATTTTGTTACATCCTAATCACCGACATGTTTCGGCGACTAATGTGGCCATCATCAGGGTGATGAGAACAACAAGACAAATACGAATTTAACATTCGTAGGTCCGTGTATCGCTAATATATTCTCGAGTATAATCAACAAGATGCGATATTTCTCGCTCTACATGTTTTAGACGGTTTTTCCGTCCATCACCAGGAGCTCAAAACTGCACATACAGCGTCAGGTATTTGTAAGACCGATACTGCTACCTGCTGCTAGCCTGGCCGGCTACCAGCAGGTAGCAGTATCGGTCTGACAGCTACCTGACGCTGTATGTGCAGTTTTGAGCTCCTGATGATGGACGGAAAAACCGTCTGAAACATGCAGAGCGTATTACAGAAATAAATAAATTGTGAAACGTTGCATATTGTTGGTTGTACTCTGCGAACACAAATATGATAGTTTCTTTGCAACATCACAATTCTCCACATTTATCTTCTGTTCACATCAGTTCACAGAACTTCAGTCCACACTACAACATTTTAACTTGCTATATTTTATAGTAGTCTATACTTTTGCTATTTAGGCCGCGAATTGTAATGGAATATTATACGATTTTCAACTGTGGAGTGCTGCCGACACGTTGTAACTGTATTTGTATTCTTGTTCCCACCACCCTGAAGATGGCAGCGTGAGCGATCGAAACATCTTGTTGGTTACTATCTAATGACATTAAATCCTTAATCATTGTACATAACCAACTTGACGCACAATTCTTTTTCATGTGTATTTATTTCTGTTCTCTACATGTTTCAGACAGCTGGTATGCATACCAGAAGTTCATCTACACTGACATGTACCAGATGTCTTATTGATACGATTAATTCTCTTGATGATGGACACGTAGCTGCCCGAAACATATAGAGAATAGAAAAATAACATAACAAAACATAAAAAAGAATTTACAATCATTAATAATCTTTATAATTATACGTGGTAGATATGAACAACTCAGTGATTTTATTAAGGTGTATTTCTTACGTTTCTTTCAACGACATGTTTCGGCTCTAGTTTTGAGCCATCTTCAGGTTGATTGCTTTTCTTAGTAAGGTAAAATATGCAATTAGCAATGTTATTGTTATTGTTACCTACGAGATCTAGTATAACATATAAAAAGTTAATAGTCTTTACAATTATTAGCAGCTTTTAAATGTACTGTCTGTGGTGCGGTGTACTGAAATTTTATGGTGTATTATGAATGTATTTCCAAAATTTTCCCTGGATTGGCAACATTAAAAATCCAAAAATTATTAAAATAATTAATTATAGAATATTCAGTATAATGTGTTTAAAATATGTTCTGAAGGTTTGGTAGAATAGTGGAATAACTACACAATATTATATACTTGTGTCAGACGGGGTACATATCGCTCATTTGCGACATGATTGTCAAAACTCAACATTTGGCATTTTTTAGTTATTTGGTATAGAAAGAAACGTTTGCAGATGCTCTTTAAACAGGTATAGTGTCATAAGGCAGTTTGCAAAACTCGCCGCTGGAGAGCAGTTGTGTCGTCGTTGCACTCATAGAAAATTACAGCACTTCAAAAACCTTTTAAACGTTTTTCCTGAAAAATCACAAATTTTGAGTTGTGACACTGTTGTGGCAAATGAGCGATATATAATGTTATTGTATTAGCATAATACAGTAGCCTGTGTATGAAATTTATTATGATGACAGGTTATAAACGTATGTGTAAGGTTTTGAGGGATTAAAATGCCAATATGACGGTGAGTCGAACCTTTGAGGTTATGTTTGGCTTCATCAGGTACCTTACTTAATTTACTGGAAGTGCAAACGAAACAGGAAATTAAATTCGGTTAATGTTTGCAGCTCGCTTGTATTTTACATATAATAACAGCACACATTATCCCGAATTTAATTTTCGTACATGCACGCGCGTGTTTATGTATGATTCTGCATACTGTCCCCGTCGTCAGGTACGCACATCAGTCAGTGCGAATTACTGATGTCTTTGCAACAGGGCATTAAGGTTAAATTAAAATTGGCACTGTAACAAAACTATTGTTAGCGAGTTTTGGTGAAGGGTGTAAACATTGCACTGTGCTGCTTCGAACAGAAACAGTTTAAACGTATTGGCCATTATCCTCATTGTTGCACCGTGTATTTCATATATTAACCAACAAATGCACTATATAAAATTTCACATTAAAACTCTTAAAATCGCTCCGACATGTTTCGATCCTAAGATCATCCTCAGGGAGCTACGTTTTTCCTTGCTAAAGTCATTTTAAAAACATTCACACAAAATAATTCCGTTATATTAACATGGTGTTGTGGCAGCATATCGTGTTGTGTAAGAGTACGTTGTTGGGGATGCGTCTGGCTATGGTGTGCGTCGCATACCATAGCCAGACTATTATTTTCGTCTGCGGGATAAAGGCGTATCTGGTTTTTAGGGGCGTTCGTAAAAATCCCAAAAAGGGACTGTTAGATTCGTCATGACTATCTGACCGTCTGTACGCCCGTCCGTCCGCAGGGAACAACTCGACATCCATTGAGCGGATTTTCATCAAATTTCATATTTTTCGAATTTTTCGAAAATACACGATAGAATTGAAATTTCATTAAAATATGACATAAAAAAGAAATGAAGACCAATATATATTTTTGTTCACATCTCGCTCAGTTCTCCATAGAATGAGAAATGTTTCAGACAGAAGTTGTAGAGAAAATCAAAACACACATTTTGTGTTCAGTAACTTTTTTGCCGAAAATCGTGCCGTTTATGAGATAATGTGGGAAAGAAAATATTGTAGATCGCGGCAGGCTACAGATTACAGTATTGCGCATGCGCATTGCATGCTGGATAACTAAGGCTACAGACACACACTCAGAATATGTAATACTCGTTGCTTTTCCACTGCAACATTCGTTACATGGACACGCTTCAGTGTCAAGTTATACGTGCATTGGCTGTCTTGTTCAGTGATTAATAAACTTTGTGTATATTCTGTTTCTGTTTTGGCGCTCGTTCGGATGTCTTTTACGCTCTGTTCACTTTTTCTTTCAGGAAATACTTTAATATGGTCTTCATTATCTTGTTTTCGTATTGTTCGTGCGCCCGTCAAATCAGAACTCTCTTGATCTTTACCAATTTCCTTCTACCATTCTGCTGCCACGTCACGTGCTTTTTCACAGAACCAAATTTCGTTTATAAACTCGCCTTTACTTTGAATATAACTCGTTATTTGTTTCATCAAAATTCTTATTCAATTTTTTTTTTTTCGTTTTAACTTTTGTTTTGTATTAAATGATTTGTTGTTTTATTTTATCTATTATTTTCTTTTGTTATTTGTCGTTTTGTTTGTATGTGCGTTATGCTTCTGTATTGATGATGATTTTCTAAATTGAATCGTCGGCTGTTGGAGTGAGTACGTAAATAAACTGCTGATCGGAACTGATTTGAAAAATTCTTATTTCTCAAAAAGACTGGGTGGCTCATCGGTAACATGACGTGAAGCCTGTGGAAAGGAATGTTCATTAAACATCACTAGTAATTAACAACGTTTTATTTATTCACCAACTGATGCACTACTGAGTTGTCTTTAAAAACAGTATTGAAATTTACATTAAAATTTACATTACAACAGCTGTTTCGATGTAAATTTTAATGCATTTTTTTTAAAGACAACTCACTGGTGCATCAGTTGGTGAATGAATAAAACTTTGATAATATCAAGATGCACGGTAAGGCGAAGGTAAAGCAGTCCCGTTACAGGCCTGGAGTGGCCCAGAGGGTTCCAGGAAGTTAAGGTTCCAATATTTCATGTCAACGGCACAGGATGGTGGTAAGGTTCTCAGCCTTACGCACCGGCCGCCTTTACCCCCAGGAAGTGCTCCTGGTACTCATTTCTGTTAGAGGCTGAGTTGACCCCAGGGCCATAGTGCGATCGGAAGGATTATGTCAACGAAAAATTCCAATGACACCAGCTGGGATCGAACCAGCGACCTTCCGATTTGTAGCACAGCATCTTAACCACTGTGCTACCGCGGTCGCAGTCAAGATGCACAACACGAATATGAAAATCACCAGTGTTTTGGGAGTTACTGAGGGAAGCCTCGTGCTGCGATTTTTGTATCGCAGCCGTGCTGTTGGCGGAGTTTACTCATTTGTGTCCAGGCGTGTTCTGTTTCGCCTAATATGATAGATGCGAGTCAAGTCGGTGACTGTGTAAGTCCTGCACCGTCTTTCAGAAGCAGTGGCAGCATTTGTATTCGGAATGGATGTCATTACGTGACAGAAAAAGCGGTGTGGAAACAGATGAGTTTGGGCGACGGGTGACACTAGGAATCGAGTGTGCCGTTTCTCTCCAATCCGGGCACACTCCATTATAAGTCTGCCTCGAGAGACAGGGACACACACAAAAGTAGAGAAACAAACAAGAAGTTCTGTGGGAAGCCTGTGGTGGTTTCCGCTGTCATCCGACAGGGTGGCGAAGTCAAATTACAAACAACGTGACGTTTTGGATGTATATTTTAGCGCAAAATTTCCGCTTGTCTGGGCTGACTGGTGAATTGACAGACAGACTGACTGGCAGATTAAATGATTGAGTGACTAATCAACTGATGAACCGAGACAGTTACTTCATGGAGCGGAATTTGTTTTGAGAAAGTAATATTCGCATGTCTGGGTACGAAGTCTCTCGCTTTTTTTTTTATGGATCATAAAATCATATTTTTTTTGTTTTTGTTTTGATCCAGATTACTCTACTCTACACGAACATGATTTGTTTCACTAAGATACACTTTAATATCATCCTTCCATCTACCCCAAGGTCTTCCATGTTGTCTCCTTAGGCGTGCTTCGTCCTTCACCATTCCATTATTCTAGTAACATGTTGTGAAGGTCGCTAGGTATGAAGCTCCTCGCTATGGTGTTTCCCCAGCCTCCTGCCATTGCTTCCCACTTAGTTTGAAACAGTCTTCCGAGGCCACTGTTAAAAAATGGCCTAACCTCTTTTCTTTCCATAATACAAAAGACGATGTTTCTTTACGCATACAGACAGTTTTATAAATTCTGATGTTTATAGTTGAATAACGAGAGACCAACTTGATGTAACTTGCTTTATTATTTCATTATTTACTGCTCAACATGTTTCGGATGTTAATACATCCATCCTCAGGAACTTGCAACATATTTGTTGAGTTATTTCATGGGTTGTATTGCTCTGGTTCGATGTGTGTTGGTGTTACGTTGTGGTTTGGCTGGGGTGGTGTGGTGTGGTGTCCGGATGCACTTATATATATATATATATATATATATACTCGTATATATATTCCTTCACAATACGGAGAGACTGGTGGGGCTCAAGAAATTAAAAAAACTGGGACAGCAGTGAATGCCGCGTGCCAAGGAAATCTTTCCACGTGCCGGTTTAGGCACGCGTGCCATAGGTACGGTAGCCCCTCCTATAAGTTTCCCTTTCGTATATTTTTCTAAAGTTTCTTACGTCTGCCTGTCTCACTGTATTGTGACATCAAGTCGGTCTCTCTTTATTCAACTATCAAGATTGTGCACGGTCCAATAAACATAAAATTCTGATGTTTATGTTTTTTTTCGGACAGTCAGTCGGTTTATTGGTGGTTGGTTTCTACCACTCAGCGGTAAGCCCATCGTCTTTCCCAAAATTTGGCCCACTTTTTATTTCTCTAAGAAGATAGTACAGGGAGAGGATAGAATTGCTGATAGGGCTATGCATGCCGGACAGGTTTTGAACTTGGTACCGGACAGAGGAACGCCCTGGTAGTCCAGGGTGGGGTTTGGGCATGAGGCATCCTTGCTTCGTAACAATTAAATTGTCTCGAAACCCGGTAACCCGGGGGGGGGGCATGGCTCGAAAATGGGCCGAAGGGCCATAAAATAATATTAAAAAGAAAGGGTGGAGAGAATAAATAAAACTAAACTCCGTGGCCTTAGTCCGCACGCGAACTATACCGACAGAGCGGCCGCCGCCGGTCGGCGAAGTTAGTGCCAACTTTTGCGGATAGAGGGGTGTCACGTGGTCAGCGCA
>Ga0136643_10014363_pt1 | contig 11882 bp, 10 predicted proteins | sample TergutLab28metaG_FD_96883 | JGI IMG/M metagenome (GOLD analysis project Ga0136643, IMG submission 96883) | Labiotermes labralis P1 segment gut microbial communities from Petit-Saut dam, French Guiana - Lab288 P1 (version 3) (version 3) | ecosystem: Host-associated > Arthropoda: Insects >...
ATTTACGGCTTGAATGAAAATTTGTTATCGCGCTGTAAGTGGGAAAATTCGTAAGTGCCTTAAATTACAAAAATAACGTAATAATAATAATAATAATAATATATTTGAGTTCAGTTCCTACAAGTCTTGAGGCTCCCTTCCAGCTGACAGTGGTAAGTACTGTTACGCCGGATACGGTAACGTCTTTCCTTCTGCCAAACTCGTATTTTAAAAGATTATACAGAACGAATAGCTTTACATAGCAGAAGCTTGTAAATTGAAACGGTCTTGTATCAAACCACTGTATCAGTTTTCACTGGACGCGTAGATCAGCCAGCCTTCAGTAAATGGCTAGTCTGGGGTGACATTTTTGTGGGAATATACATACATTATATATATATGCCGTACAGGATCACGTAGTTCATAAAAGAAATTTCAAAGAGAGAAAACCATAACCATGAAGCGCAGATGAATAAATGGGGGAGATGCGCACAATACTGAGAAACAACAGATAATATGATAAGACGGTCTTCATTGTCTGGCACATAGCATATTAACCGTCTCCTGCAGCCATGCATATCCACTGAAATATAAACTCCATATAGTGCACAGCCTAAGTCGTAAACGTTAACCACGAACCGTCTTCTAAACTGAAATACTTTGCTTTATTGGAACAGAAGGATAATTATTACAACAATCCAGACGTAGCTCTAACCACGAAACAGGATAAGCTCACGTGTTTAATGCAGTTCTTTTTTACCAACCGGTATTCTGCACGAAGTTTATGAAGAAGGTTCTTGAAACTGTATGCGCCGATCAGAAGAAATAAATCATTCGTGGCACAAAATTAAAGCAGGTTTGCGCATATCCAGTACTGCTGTATTAATGGACGCGTGGCACGATCGACACAGCAGCTTCAGACCAACTGAACTATCAAACGTCATCTGCATGCAACTTAAATTAGTTATTAAGGACACTTTATATGGACGCAAATCTTTAGATGATATTGTCTCATCAAAGTGAAGGTATTTGTGTTTTCCATAGACCTAATGCAGCACATGTAATAGGCTTCGATATGCTTATCCGTAATGTCTACGTAAAGCTATGTTTAAAGCGAAAGGAAAATCGCGTATTTTTAGATCAAACCCATTGGTAATGGAAGCGTAATTGATAATTATGGTGTAAATTTTGATAATCATATTGATAATGACAATAGCAGTGATGATGATGATAATAATAATAATAATAATAATACCAGTAATAGGGGAAACTGGGAAAATCTCAAAATGATCCAGAAAGTACCTGAGCAACAGACCGGGAATGCACGAAATAAAAAGAAAAAAACTATAGAAATCGGCTATATTGGGCATTGCAAATTTACTTCGGGAAGTACTGAAGTAAAACTACAAAACATTCAACGTGGGAACTAACATTGCATTTACCATAAACTGTAACTGTAGAATAATTGCTAATAATACCCCAGAAACATGGCTTGTTTCTGGTATGTAATTGTAAATACCCTGCATAGAGGAGATTAATAATAATAGTAATAATTATAATAATGATGATAATAATAAACTTAAGTACATGTCAGCAGTTTCTCTTGTGAAATCCCTCATTATGGTTTACCAACTACACGAACAGAATACAGTATATAAAATGGACGAACCAGTTAGCGTCAAGTACGTTACTGTTACAGGCGTGTAAAGAGAGCGGTAAGGATGGTGTGGAGCGGGTTCACTTGACCCGGGATCATTGGTTGGTCAGTTATTGTTGGGGGTCTTGTGAGCACGGCAGTTGTTAATAAAAAATTTTCTTCAGTAACTGAATGTTTTTTTTTTGTGGCAAGAAATGACTCCATTCGTGGAATTAGTTAATCTGAGGCTTGGATGAAATCACGAACGATTTTAATGTTAGGCATTCATTTGTGCTGTTTGTAATAATAAACGGTACGTCAGCACAACTTTATTGATGTTGGTACTCGTTCGTCGTGTTATTCTATGACTACAAGTTTCGGCCATATTACCGTCATCCTGAGGCGATCATTGGTATAACTGTGTTTAAATTGACACATAATTGTGTACAATCTTTATATGTATACATTTTTGTTTCTTACTAATGGTCGGCCTGCGGATGACCGTAAAATGGCCGAAACACTTTGCTATGTGACGAATATTATCAAAATTAATAATTTTATATTGACAGCGTAAAGTAGCATTTAGTACTGAAATCACGTAGCTTTAACCCCATTATTTGTTTTTGGCGCCAGAGGACAGATTTATGCAGCGTCATATAACAGTATGCTACCTAGCCTAGTACTGCGTAACCCTGTCCACAGAATAACGATATTGTTCTCACATTGTACACATGGCAGTACTCAACTTCCTAACAGAACGCACATTTAATTAATGTAAATTATTAATAACAAAATTTGACCACCGCCTATGCAAGTGTGATGTATCTATCGATTTCGCGTAAAGGATTATTGCACATAAACTGGAATTAGTTATTATGACTAGTATTGATACACATCTGTACTTCACTTGCATTGTGAGAACTGTATTGCAAGTTACGTGTATAATATATGATTTCCTGTTATATGCGTAATGTATCTACGTGAATACAAAGCCCGAGGGACTACATACTGGCCGGCTGTATCTAAATGATTTAATGTAATTGTAGAGTGTGAATATTTTGTGCCTGGGGCGCGGCGTAGATGTGTATGTAAATTTCTGAAATGTAACGCACCATCGTAACGTGAAATATTATTCGTAGAGTAATGTACAGTACTATCTTGCCACTTCATTATTTTAATATGCATGCCACCCAAGGGTGTAAAGCAGGATAAATTCTCGGAACCTAACACTCCACTTTTCGTATCATGTGCTATCAGATGTGTTTAATATATAATGATCCAGTCTTAATTTTTATTGGGTGCAGACAGAATAAGCTTAAAGGCAATACAGCACATTTTGAATCTTTATGGCTCTGAAAACTTAGTCTGCTATGATTTTCCTGGACGCCGTAACACACACGTTGTCTGGTCCGTTTTCTCACGTGATTATGACGAAAACAATTTGGTGTGCAGATTCACCTTTTTCCTTCTTCCGTATATTGGCCTTATAGTCTACTTCATTTATTTGTAGGCTGACTTTATGTGTTCTTTAGGTTTATTTTACGTCACATTTTTCGTATTCACGTGACAGCTGAGGGCGGAGTAATTTTACAAGCTATTGTCCAGTCACTGCTTGCACTACGTATTATACGGCAGGGTGCAGGAGATGAATACTGCACAAATGAAATAAAGTGAAAACATAAATTGTCCGCTTCCCTTTGCAGAGTTTTTGTTGACGCCTAACAAGAGTCTGTGATAATCATTCAAATGTATATTGCAATTTTTAAAATAATTTTTCCATTCTTATATAGACAGTTGCAAACTGTCAATTGATAATTAGGTAGTTCACGTATCTGTATCAAATAGAAGTTAACATGTCTTTATCATATATCTATATCAAATATGCAATTCATATGTCTGTATGAAATACATAGTTCACATATGTGTGTCATATTACACAATTCACATACCTGTATCAAATACACAGTTCACATATGCATATCAAATTACATAGTTCACATATTTACAATATATAGCCAACAAATGCACAATATATTCAACATTTATTTGTTTCTTAAAACACTGCTACATGTTTCGATGCCTTAATGCATCATCAAGGAGTTCTTCTTAGTCCTTATTTATTCATAGTTCACATTTCTGTGTCCCTGTTTTTGCCAATGTTTTGTCCATCACCGTGATAAATGTAAGCCCATAACTTCAGATGTAGTTGCTGTGCTTCTAACTTTTAACATTCTTAAATAATAACTATCACAGAATTTATAGGCATATTATGATTTACCTTTAGACAAAGTTTCACGGGTCTGGCGCACTTGAGTCATTAATTGTAGTCATAAGACGGAAAGTGAGGTTCTGTCGTGTTCCACAAAAGGAGTAATTTATACGCACTGCATCTCTTCACACAAGAAAACATTTCAGAACCCCACAGTGAATGGCCCTGACAATAATTCGGATGTTCGGTCGATAGGAAATAACGGGTTGTTCCGTACGGACAGACGGCCAGACAAGCTACTAGTCGCTCTCAGCAACTTTGCGGACGCTTCTTCATGACTCATAACCTCCTCAGTTAAGCATCATCGTTAGGTGCAAGTACAGATTGTTAACATCCCTGCCCTGTCGCTGTCTCCAGTGCTGATTATTTAATATATGTATATATATATATTTTTAAATATTAGGATGATAAAATCACTGAAAATGAGATTGGCCTTACATGTAGCACGAATGTGGCGAAGCGAAATTGTGTACAGGGTATTGTTGAAGCACAGGGACTACTTGGAAGATTTGGGCATAGATGGGAGTATAATAGTAAAAGGAATCTTGGGACTGGAGGGCGTAGACTTAATTCGTCAGGCGGAGGATACATACGTTCGGAGTGCTGTTGTGCACATTTAGTGAACCTCCCTTGCGTCCTACAAAATGCGGGAAGTTTTTTAGCAGCTGAGTAACTGTAATCTTGTGGAAAAGGACTGAGCTGCATGGAGACAGCTAGTTAGTTCATTCTCTTCAGCAGCTGACTCGACAGAACTTAGTTGTTGTTGTCTGTATTTGTTATTCCGTCAAGGTGAGGTACCTAATTTAAATTTTTTTTAAATGTCATCGACAGCACGCTAATGTTTCTTAATGCTATTTTTCACGATTGCAATGTACGCTACTTGTCGTCAGCCGATTTCAGTGGCCGATTGCGGCTGAAGGGTAAACCGCTTTAAGCATTTAAATAAACGTGACTTTAAAAATCTATATTTTTTAAATTTCCACTTTTCTGGGGGGGGGGGGGGGGGCAGCCCTGGCTTTCCCCCCCATTCTTTGAGTTCGCCCCTGACCTTGAGTGTCATAGTTATGGTCTTCTGTAATGTGGTACTATATAGTTTGGTTGATTGGGACATGGGGACAGTAACCCAAAGTTTAAACACAGCTAATCAGATCCAGCCATGCCGTTGTGTTTTTTACTGAACAAATGACACTTATTCATCCTAATACCACAGAGGTTTATTTTGGTTCAGTTGGTTACCTTTTCGTATTTACTACAAGTTTCGGCCTGTACAAAGGACATCCTCAGGCTTGTCTATATAAAAATACCCTTAGATACTTAATGTATATTCCTTTGTATGCTTTTAGTATTGCCACGCCTGAGGATGTCCTACATCCAGGCCGACACATGTAGCGAATATGAAAAGGTAACCAGCTGAACACAAAAAGCCTGTGTCATGCCGGACTGAATAGGTGTGGTTTGTACAGCTAACCAGAACTGTAACATGTAACGACATAGAGAGTTTTCATTCGTTTTCGCTTGTCGAATACCAAAATTAAGCGTGCGTATTCGCTTTTGGCATTGTCCAGAACTGTTTAATGTTGTCATACTACATTCAGTAGCTTAAATACTATTTAGTTTCGGTTCCAATTCCAAGTAATGTGACGTCGTTAGGAGTTCATGAAGAGTAAAAGGTGTGTTGATGACCTCAGTAATGGCAGTGGTGATGGTTCCAAATTTACTTTTTCTTTGAATACATAATCGCGCGCGGTTGTTCGAAGCGTTCTGTATCGTTGACAGCGATACTAAGAAAGCCCATTAATAGCAGACTACACAGAGAATGGTAGTGGACAAGGGAAGAAAAGGAAAATCAAACATAACGTGACAGCATATTTTTACGTAGCAGTCAGTGACTGTAACACTAATAAGTACGTTCCTCTCGTCCTGTAAAAAGAACGGTTTGCTCTTTTACGTCCCTTTCGTGTTGGAGCTGATTCCATATAATCTTGGTAGCTATGAATGCCTTGAATAAACATAACGGAAGATCGACAAGGGGTGGTCCTTTAGCTTGGCTGTTGGTTGGAAGCTGGAGGTCTCTCGTAGTAAGAGACTAGTAAGTTTAACGAAATGTTAGGTCGCGACTAGTGTCGAGCTGTTGTGAACACGGGGAAGAACCTTTCGTAAAATGTGGGTACTTTCTTCACCACCTGAGTGACTGTCATCTATTCCAGAGGAGTTCTGCTCCGTGCAGTTAGTTCGTAGTAACTCCATGGAGCAAAGCCCTTCTGGAGAAGGTCTTTCAGCTAGGCAAGAAGTTTCCCACATTTTAAGGAACGTGGCGGTTTATAATGTTCAAAAGAAACGCCACTTTGGACTGTCCTTATTGAGGTCAATCCATTGCACCCCTTATATATCTTATTTCTTTGAGATATGTTGTAATACCAACTCCCACCCACACACTGCTCTTCCGAGTGACCCTTTCCTTCAGGTTTTCCCACCGAAATGGTACGCATCTTCCTTTTGCCATATACATGCCCGATTCCCCACCCATCTCATTCCGTGAAATTATTTCTGTTTTGTGAAAATGTGCTTTCAGTTTTACATTGTGGGGTAGAATACATCGTTTATGCTTAGAGCAATAGGTTGAAGGTAAGAGTTGGAATAGTTGTAGTTTTCCTCAGTTTGTCTAGGAATGTGCTGGGTTATCGCATAGGTTACGACCGGTTCCTTCCAAATCCCTTCCTTTTCAGGATTCACCTGTCTTACTGCCATTCGACGCAGTATTATCTGAAATACCGAAGAACCGTGACTAACTGGGTATAGGAAGGTATTGTTGGCGACGTTTGTAGGGTGTGTTCCAGAATGTTGTGCTGCTGTACTGCGTGTATTCTAGGATTCAGTGTTATGCCTTGTGTGTCCGGTACAGTACATATGAACGTAAAGTTCACTGTTAGCTGTGTTTTGCTATTGCATTCAGAGCATTTTGAATATGCAAAGGAATTCGTTCTCAGTTTTCTGGCAGCTGGGGAGTGCAGTGCATGCTGCTGTCAGGTTGTGGGACTATGATATTTCACACTGTATTTTCAGGCTAATGTTACATTTAACCACAATTTTGGGGTTTGTTATGTTAGTGAGTTAGTTGCAATCACGTCCTTCAGTATTTTTAAGTCGGTATACTGATCAGTCTATGCGCTGGACGACCTATGAAATTTGGTTCGGTTTCCAATAGAGGGAAAGAGAAATTTAAGTGTCCTAACCGTCTCTGGGGCCCACCATTGTTCTGTTCGGTGTGTGCTAGGACCTCCTTCCCCGGGGAGGAAAGCGGGCGGGGCTTGAAACTGATTACACATCATCTATCATGGAGGTTAAGAATGAGTGGAGCTAGACTATGCGTCCACTCTTCTACATGCCTTCATATCGTGCAGAGGGACTTCATATAAAATCATACATATGCAGTGGACTATTTTAAAGACAAAAATAACAAGGCGAAACATTTTTAGTAGTGCTATATTTTATGGTTTCATAATTTTGTTCTGACAGTTTGATGAAACAGCAGGTTAATACTCATTAGGAAATTCATTGAACCGGTAATGTAGGTGATTCAGTGACACTTGTGATTACGGTTCAATAAATCGTTGAAACTCGCCCCTAAAGTAACTGACCGAGTCTATAAAGACTGTTTTTTGTAACATGAGATTGCATGTGGTGTGCTACGTTAGTCTGGAACCGTAGCAGTACTAATACCGTCTTAGTATTCCCTCCCCCCGTGGTGCTTCGACCCGTTTCCGCGTCATGGCCTCCCCTTATCTGGGACACACACACGCCACATTCGGCAGGACTCCTCGGGACGTATATCAGCCCGACACAGAGACATTCACCTGACAACACAAAACACTCGCAAGAGAAAAACATCCATGCCCCTGGCAGAATTCGAACTCACGATTCCATAACGCGCGTGGCGCACACCCACGCCTTAGACCGTTCGGACACTGGGACCGGCCATTTTAATATTACTGACACTAAAACTGTGTACTGCTGATTCCTTCTTTATGAGATAACTGTCCCGTAGTAATCGTTAAATTACGTAGTGTAACCTGATAGTTCGTTACTGCTTCACTTGAGTTCTAGTGCTGATCGCGCTGTACAAGTCACGTTAAACACTTGGACGAGTGATCTCGGTCAGGCCTGTTTAATATCTGAGGTTCTGCAGCACAGGAAACACACTTCATCACGTACAAATGCATTATAGGGACGCTGTAGCTGTTTATGGTCCTAATGGTACGAGATACGTGAATATGGCACAATAAGAGATTTTTAGTATTAAAGCATGCGGTGTTTATTGTTACCACAGTGTTAAAGAGCAGTGGTTCCCAAAGTGTGCTTCGCGGTTTCCAGGGGATCCTTGGATATATTTCTGTAATGGCAACTTGGACGTTTACTTATTTTTAAATTAAAAGAATAACATTCTTTAAATAATGGCGGAATGTCTTACTAATTAAGAAACTTCCTGTACCCATGAAGCGAGTGACAGTCATTTTAATTAAGGTCACAGAATGCAGTGCATTTTTACCTATGCTACTGGTATGTATTCGTAGCTATCTAAAGTCACTTTTGAGGTATAATTTTTTAGTTTTTCTACACCTATCATCCGCACACTACATTAGCAAGGAAATAAGGAACCATGGTTATATTTCAAAGCCAAGGGCGGATTTGGTTTTGTATACCTGTTTTATGGATTTAATTACCTTGTAAACTTTCGTAAATTCCTTAACGATACATTAAAGAAGCATGAATTTGAGTTATGTTGGCCAATTAGATCTGTGCTTTACGTCATTACATAAATGGACGTTAGTTTACGTATTTTGCTAAATGTAAAATAACCCCAATTTATTGGTCACAAGGGGATAATGCCTCGCGTAGTAGAGCATTATTTAGTGTGTATTTTTGTTCGGCGAGTTTTTATCGATAAACGTTAAAATTTATTTGTAATCTGTGTCGCTTAATTGGCGCTATCAACTGCAATCCTCTTTGCTTAATTTTTAAAAATGTGTTGATGATTATTGAAATGGATTAAAACCAGAAGGACTGTAACCCGTTTGCCATTTGTGTAACACCGGTGTGTGGATTTGCATGCAGTTCAGTTTAGTGGATAATATTTCCTCGTAACATGAACTGATCATCGCTGTGTTTCTTTACTCCGTAGTTCCGTACCTTTTTACAGTTGCATTAAATAGTGATTTATTTAAAACAAGGACCTTCGAGTAGAATCCATCAAGTGTTATTTCCTGTCGCACAGATTTCTAAGTCCTACAGGTGTATTACTATTAATGGAATTTTTTGGTAATTTTTATGATAACCCCTTGATCAAAGGCCAGCGGTTTCCACGTATGTACGTTGCTTTTGTCGAATTTAACATTTGCGTATTTGGCCTGTTTCTTACACACTCTAATACTCGCCAATAAGTCTGCACATTTTCGCACCATAGTCGATCAAAATCTGAAAAAAGCTCTAAAGATTTCGCTCGTTATGGAACCTATGCAATTAGTCAACTGTATTGAGTTGAAGATGAATAACATGTATTCAGGGTACATGGCTGCATTTAAACTGCCGCCGGCAGTTCATTCCTTATGCATATGACCAGCACCTGAATACACACCTACATTCCAGCGATGAGATCGTGATGTCACTCCGAACGTTTCCTCATCAAGTGTCATTGGTGTGTTCTCGTAACTAGCCTGGAGTCTTTGCTAGACTGGCCTGGCTGTATCAGTATTCTTGTCTAACACAGCATTTGTCTGTCTAACCACTTTCCTTCCATCAGCACTGTCTAGTCTGCTTTCTACAAGATCGTATACGCAGAACGATCGACTTTCAGAGATATTTTATTGGTAGGCGATTAGGTTAGATTTAAAGCTTATACAATATTAATCGATTTGATGCTTATACGACTTGCATCCAGGCTGTCCCTTAGCGGTAGAAAATAAAAAAAAAACTGTTCTTGTACTAAAGTTGTCACCATACAGTGAGGATGTATGAGGATTGGAAGTAAAGCTCCTCACATTCTTAACTTCGAAACTAGATATAGGCGAATGATTACTCAAAAGGAAGGGGCATGTATTGAATAGGAGACGAGGCTGGTCCCAGTCAGTGGAAATGTGCGCACCGTACCCTGTTTTATTTCTTATTTATTTAACTATTTTAAAGACGATTCAGCCCCATTATGTTTTGGACAAAAGTCTAAGTAAATCCTGTCAGACACAATCGTTGTGTTTGATTTTCTATGACTTTTCTCCGTACGTCGCAAGTGTACATTGCGTACATATGCGTCGTCAGTTACAAGCATTTTGCGCCGCCCTTTACAAGAGTTTTGCGCCGACAGTTACAAGCGTTTTGCGCCGACAGTTACACGCGTTTTGCGCCACCCGTTACAAGCGACAGGCAGGTTGTTTAGGTGGCAAATTAAAGAAGGCAATTAAAGTTGTAGAGTAAAGTTTGCAGAGCCCTGAACTGAGATAAAAGTCGTTTGTGGACTGAACTATCAATACCGAAAATTTAATATTTTTGTGCATTCGGATAGCTGTACAGCAGTGCCTTCTATTTACCGATGTTCGCCACGAGTCAGTTTGCTTTAGCATAATTTGTGAAGCGTTTGTTTTGGCAAAGCATTAAACGTAATTTTACGATCCCGTTGGTCGCGCGGTGCACAACATGTTTACCGCTTAGGATGTGTTTTGTTTGTGTTTCCCATCGTCGCCAGTCGTACCATAATCGCCATAGTCCGCCTGTCTCCAAAATGGAGTTTCCCCGTCTTTAGTTATCCTAGTATCTGCCACTTGGCAGTAATGTACAGCCTTACGAACACGGGAAGTTAGAAGGAGAAGCGTAGCGTATTAGGAAAAGAACGAATAGTGTAATTAACTCTTCTGTAGATTTCACTCCATTGTGTTTAATTAGATCAAGAATTGTAAGGTTTATGACAAGAGCGATTAAATGTTAAATATTTCTTCATGGTTTATCATTTATGTTTAAGAACTTTGCGCGATGTGGTTGGGCGGTTGGTTGGTTGGCTGTTTCATTAGTTACATAAAATTGTTTATTTGAAATTCGTGCTGAAGCTTTTCGTTCAAGTTTCGTTTTGGAAGTGTCGGGAAATTTGTGTTACCACTTCAAGCATAGACTGCGATTTTAAACGTACTTATTTGATAAGTTGTAACACAAGAGCGTCTAAAACGGAGTTATTTGTAATGATTCTTCGAACTGTAAGTGGCTGTCTTACGTTGGTTCCCCTTCACAGCCCTAATATCGCTGTTTGAGTCTGCCCTATGATATCGCTGTATGACACTCCGTAGCGTTTGTAAAGCTTGCCCTTGCAGGGGTTGACTTTGACCGTTTTTAGGGATGTGCAGGTAACCTTACAGTAGTTATTATGAGATCAACCTTCTTTAACATAAAAAAGACTTTATTATGCCCACGATGTGTGTTTATGGACTACGCATGATTTTCAGAATGAGCAGCGATTATCTATTGCAACAGCATTAAACGATGGGATGTCCAATGGCGATGCATCATTTTGTCCGATGCAGAAAATGAATATTTATGTTTTTCAGACTCAATTTGAGCTTTAAAGGCCATTGAAATTATTTTTAGAGATTGTTGTTTATTAATGTGTGGACCGGGCAGCTCAGTCGCTATTGCGACTGACTACGGGCTGGACGGTCCGGGATCGAGTCCCACACTGCTTGCAGTCGTTGAGCGTGAAGGTTGTGCAGTGAAGCAGTGCAAGCCAGCGTGCAGCGAGTGAAAGGAAGTGACTGCGTGGTGTGGTTTACCATACTGTTAGTGTGAGTGCAGAGAAGCGGAGTAGGAACAAGGGAAGTATGAGTGAACGACAACATCTTGGTCTGTTCCTTTGGCCCTAAAAGCCCCCGAATTTCAGCTCTTGACATCCATGAATGGATTTTCGAACAACTGCACGTGCCGGAAAATGTAGTGACCATGGTACAGATAGACGGGACGCGCCGC
>Ga0136643_10014365_pt1 | contig 11882 bp, 10 predicted proteins | sample TergutLab28metaG_FD_96883 | JGI IMG/M metagenome (GOLD analysis project Ga0136643, IMG submission 96883) | Labiotermes labralis P1 segment gut microbial communities from Petit-Saut dam, French Guiana - Lab288 P1 (version 3) (version 3) | ecosystem: Host-associated > Arthropoda: Insects >...
CATCAGCGTCACGTTCTTGCCCACGCCCAGCTTCGCGACGAGCGCGGCGAGGCTGTCCCGCAGCTTGCCGCTGCCGTAGAGGCGCAGGCTCCAGTCGGGCCGGGCGGCGGAGACGATCGCGAAAGCGCGGATCAGGTCGTCGTACCGCTTGGCCTCGGCCAGCCGGCCGGCGGCGACCACCACCGGCGCGGTGCAGTCCGAGGGCTGCCCGGCATAGGGCGGCACGCTGTTGGGGACGGCGGCCACCCGCACTCCGGGCATCCGCCGCCGGTAGACCGCGGCGTCGGCCTCGGTGGTGGTGGTCACCGCGTCCAGGCTCGGGTAGGCGCGGCGCAGCGCGAGCACGAGGCGGGTGGAGTGGGTGTCGAGCGTGAGGTGCTCCTGGGCGACGCGGACCAGGTGCCGCGGGGCCTGCCGGGCCAGGTGGACGTTGAGTCCGGGCCGGGTGCCGACCACCACGTCCGCGTCCAGGCCGGCCAGGCAGTCGCCGATCAGCTCGTCGGTGAGGACGCTGAACGACGCGTGCCGGCGGTCGGAGGACGGGAAGACCGCCGACGGCTGCGAGCGGCGGGGGTCGTTCCGCACGTTGCCCTCGCTGTCGGGGCGCAGATCGGCCAGCCCGCGGACCCGCACCCGCGGGTCGTACCGGAAGTACGGCTCGTCGCGGTCCCTGACCACGGAGACGATCTGGACGTCGTGGTCCTCGGCGAGCTGCCCCGCCAGGTTGCAGGTGGTGCGGATCGTGCCGCCCAGGCCGTAGGCGTTGGTGATGAGGAAGGCGATGCGCATGCGGTGTCCCGAACCCCCGGCCTGGTGCCCGCGCGGCCGTGGACGGGAGTGCCGCGGGCCGGCGGGGTGTCCGCCGACCCTAGCAACCTCCGTACGGCGCGCGGGCGCGAGCCCCGGAGCCGCCCGTGCCCCGGGTGCCTCGGCCCGGGGCTGCGCGGGTCCACGGGTCGCGCCCGCGCGGGTGCGTCAGGGCAGGGTGAGCACCGTGCCGACGGCCAGCTGGTCCGGGTCGCCGCCGACGGCCGCCTGGTTGAGCCGGTAGAGCCGCGACCAGCCGCCGGCGACGTGGTGGCTGCGGGCGATGCCGGACAGGGTCTCCCCGGGCGCGACGGTGTGCCGGCCGTGGCCCTGCGGCTGGACCCGGCCGTGCAGGCCGAGCCGGCGGGAGCACACCGGCCAGGCGGTCCAGCCCTGGTCGCGCAGGACGGACTGGGCGATGGTGATCTGGTCGACGCGGCTGGCCAGGTCGGCCCTGCGGGCGAACTTCCCGCCGCCGAAGCGCTTCCAGGTGGGCTGCCAGAACTGCAGGCCGCCGTAGTACCCGTTGCCGGTGTTGATGTGCCAGTCGCCGCTGCTCTCGCACTGCGCGATGTCGTCCCAGACCGAGCCGGGGGCGGTGGCGGCCGGGGCGGCGGCGGCCTGCGGGGTGCCGGCCTGTGCGGTGGCCGGTGCGCCGGGGTCGGGCTTCCCCGGCGACGCGACCGTCGTGTCGCCAGGGGCGTCACCGGGCGCGTCACCGGGCGCGGTGGCGGGCGCGGTGGCGGGCGCCTGCGCGGGCGTCGTCGTGGGCTGCTGCGTGGTCGCCTGCCCGCCGAGCTGCTGGGCGGCCGGGGTGCCGGTGCCCGGCAGCGGGCCGCCGGTGAGCGTGGCACCCGCGCTCCCCATGCCGGGGGCACCTCCCGTCTGCGCGGGGCCGGACAGCACGGGGCCCTGCGGGGAGCCGGACAGCGGGGCGCCGGACAGCTGCGTCCCGGACGGCAGGGTGCCGTGGACGGCCGGGCCCGCATGGAGCGGCCCGGCCTGGCTGGATCGTGCAGGGGGCGCGGCGGCTTGGCGTAGAGGAGGCGCCGCGCTCGCCGTCTGCGTGACGAGGGGCCAGAGCGCGGTGGCGCCGAGCGCCGCGAGGGCCGTGGCGGCGCGGACGCCGTTGCGGGTGGCGCTGCCGGAGCGCCGCGACGAACGAATCTCACGATATTTGGACAGTTCGATCATCGGGCCACGCTAAGCACAGCCCCCTCGCGTATCCCGGCCGACACGACCCCGCGTGGCGCGCACCCCACCCGGGTGGCCGAGGCCCCGCGCCGGGGCAATCCGGATCGCCGCAAACCGTGACTCCCGGCGCAGACCGTCCGTTGTCACAGTGCGCCGGGACATGCCCGGCGCCCGGATCCCGCCGGACCCATCGCGACCGCAGCACCGCACTTCCAAGGAGACTCCCGTGGCGCCCCTGCTCGACGTGAGTGACGAGGTACGAGCCGAGATCGGCGACGAGGAGACCCAGCGGCTCCTCACCGGTGAGAACGCGCCCGGCTCGTACGACTGCACCTCCTGCCGTACGCCGGGCGACACGGCCCAGGAGCGGACCAGCACCGTGCTCTTCGTCGGCGACGAGACCGCGGTCCTGGCGTTCGCGCACGCCGCGTGCATCCCCTCCCAGGTGGTCCCGGTCTCCGAGGAGCAGCTGCAGGGCGCGGTCCGCAGCATCTCCGGGACCGACGACGTGGCGGCGGCGGGCAGCGCCCCGGCCGCCCCGGCACCGGTCCCGGTCCAGGCGGACCCCGGCCCGGCACCCGCGCCCCGGCAGGCGGTGCTCGGCATCACCTGCGGCCTGATCATCGTCGAGGAGCAGCTGCGGCCGGCGCTGGTGGTGGAGCCGACCGGGCCGGTGGCCCGGGTCGGCGCGGTCGGCGGCGGGGACGACTTCCTGCCGCTGCTGATCGAGCAGGGCTTCATGCCGCAGCTCGACCTGGAGGTGGCGCCCTCCCCGCTGCGCGGCTGGTCGGTGCTGCTGGCGATGGGCAAGCTGCACGCCGTGCTGCAGCCCGGCACGGCCGGCGCCCCGGCGACCGCCTGGTGGCAGGCGCACCAGCCGCTCCAGGTCAGCGACGGCTGGCGGTCCGCGGTCAACCGGAGCAACGAGGTGTACGTCTACGCGGGGCCGGCCGGCTCGGTGGGCCGCCAGCCGCGGGAGGACCTGATGCGCGAGGCGCTCGCCAAGGCGTGCGCGCGGGGCCAGCTGGTGGCCGCGACGATGCCGCTGTCGGGGACGTGACGGAGCCGGGAAACCGGGAAACGGGGCCGCCACCAGCGGCTGAGCGGCGGGCGGGTGGCCGCTCGGCGGCGGCCGGCCCGGCGTGGGCAGCACCGAGGGGGCGCGCACGGATGACCGTGCGCGCCCCTTCATGCGCCGGCGCACGTTGACGAGGTCAAAGATCGGCAATTCAGCCGTGCGGCCCGCATCCCGGGGCACGTCTCCTCGTTGGCGTTTACGTGCACACCTTTGACGCCTCCCCGCGCTCCCCGTTCCAGCGGTACATCCCGCCCATGCGCACCGCGCAGGACGCGGCCGGAGGCAGTGGCACACCGATCTACGACGCGCTGTACTCCGAGTACCGCCGGCTGTTCCGGACGTTGCCGGGCGACCGCAGCGGCGAGGAGCAGCTGCAGTTCCGCGGCTTCGCGGCCTGGCACGCGCAGTACCCGCCGCTGGGCGCCGGCGGCCGGCACCGCGGCACGGGCCCTGCCGCCCTCCCGCCGGGCCGGGCCGAGAACGGCGGCGACCGCCCGGCGTGACCCGGCGGGCCGCCTGAACCGCGCCGGGCGGCCGGCGCGGGCCACGACGACCGGCCGGCCGGAACCGGCCGGCGCGGCGGTTACTTCTTGCGGCCGCGCTTCTCGCGCACCCGGACCGACACCTGGATCGGCGTGCCCTGGAAGCCGAACTCCTCGCGCAGCCGGCGCTCGATGAAGCGGCGGTAGCCGGCCTCCAGGAACCCGGAGGCGAACAGCACGAACCGCGGCGGCCTGGTGCCCGCCTGGGTGCCGAAGAGGATGCGCGGCTGCTTTCCGCCGCGGATCGGGTGCGGGTGGGCGGCCACCAGCTCGCCGAGGAAGGCGTTCAGCCGCCCGGTCGGCACCCGGGTCTCCCAGCCGGCCAGCGCGGTCTCGATCGCCGGCACCAGCTTCTCCATGTGGCGGCCGGTGCGCGCCGAGACGTTGACCCGCGGCGCCCACTGCACCTGGACGAGGTCGCGCTCGATCTCCCGTTCCAGGTAGTAGCGGCGCTCCTCGTCCATCAGGTCCCACTTGTTGTAGGCGATCACCACGGCGCGGCCGGCCTCGACCGCCATCGAGATGATCCGGGTGTCCTGCTCGGCGAGCGTCTCGCCCGCGTCGATCAGGATCACCGCGACCTCCGCCTTCTCCAGCGCGGCGGCGGTGCGCAGGGACGCGTAGTAGTCCGCGCCCTCCGCGAGGTGGACGCGCCGGCGGATGCCCGCGGTGTCGATGAACTTCCAGGTGATGCCGCCGAGTTCGATGAGCTCGTCGACCGGGTCGCGGGTGGTGCCGGCCAGCTCGTTGACCACCACGCGGTCCTCGCCGGCGACCTTGTTCAGCAGCGACGACTTGCCGACGTTGGGCCGCCCGATGAGGGCGATGCGGCGCGGGCCGCCGGTGGCGGCGCCGAAGGTCACCGCGGGCGCCTCGGGGAGCGCCTCCATGATGGCGTCCAGCAGGTCGCCGGTGCCGCGGCCGTGCAGCGAGGACACCGGGAAGGGCTCGCCGAGGCCGAGGTTCCACAGGACCGCCGCGTCCGCCTCGCCGGACGGGCCGTCGACCTTGTTGGCCGCCAGCACCACCGGCTTGCCCGCGCGGCGCAGCAGCTTCACCACGGCCTCGTCGGTGTCGGTCGCGCCGACCGTGGCGTCCACCACGAACACCACCGCGTCGGCGGCCTCGATGGCGAACTCGGCCTGCGCGGCGACCGAGGCGTCGATGCCCAGCACGTCCTGCTCCCAGCCGCCGGTGTCGACGATCTTGAAGCGGCGGCCGTTCCAGTTCGCCTCGTACGACACGCGGTCGCGGGTGACGCCGGGCCGGTCCTCGACGACCGCCTCGCGGCGGCCGATGATCCGGTTCACCAGAGTCGACTTGCCGACGTTCGGGCGCCCGACGACGGCGAGCACCGGCAGCGGGCCGTGGCCCGCCGCGGCGAGGTCGTCCGCCACGTCCTCGAGGTCGAAGCCCTCCTCGGCGGCGAGCTCCATGAACTCGGCGTATTCGGCGTCGCCGAGCGCGCCGATGTCGCCGTGCTCGTCCTGCTGGTCCATGAGGTCTCTCCGTCGATCGACAAGTGGGGCTGCCACCGCCCGCGGGGCGGCGGCAGCGGGGTGGTTCAGCGGCCGGTGGCCCGCCGGGCCTCGGCCAGGTGGGCGGTCAGCCGGTCCTGGATCTGCCGGGTGGCGTCGTCCAGCGCGCTGCGGGTGCGGCGGCCGCTGCCGTCGCCCGCGGTGAACGGCTCGCCGAAGACGATGTCCACCCGCGCCCGCAGCGGCGGCAGCGCCCGGACGATCCGGCCCTGCCGGGCGCTGCCCAGCACCGCGACCGGGACGACCGGCGCTCCGGTGCGCACCGCGAAGTAGGCCAGCCCGGCCCGCAGCTCGGCGAAGTCGCCGCCGCTCCGGGTGCCCTCGGGGAAGATGCCGAGCACGCCGCCGGCCTCCAGGACGCCGAGGGCGGACGTCACGGCCGTGCGGTCGGCGTTCTCCCGGTCGATCGCGATCTGCCCGATCGACCGCAGGAACGGGTCGAGCGGACCGATGAACGCCTGCTTCTTCACCAGGAAGTGCACCGGGCGCGGGGCGGTGCCCATCAGCAGCGGGCCGTCGATGTCGTGGCTGTGGTTGCCGGCCAGGATCACCGGGCCGTGCGCCGGGACGTGCCAGGCGCCGAGCACCCGGGTCCGCCACAGGCCGCGCATCAACGGGATGCTGATGCCGCGGCCGACGGCGGCGCCGCGCTCCGGCGGCGCTCCTGCGGCGTTGCGGCCCGGCCGGCGCTGCTGCCCGGCGGCCCGGTCGGGGCCGGCCGCCCGGCCCTTCCGGTCGTGCCCGTTCCGGCCCTGGCCGTCCTGCGGGCGGCCGTCGGGCGGGGACTGCGGGGAGCGGGGCGTCACGAGCCGGTCCGCTTCTCCTCGACCAGCGTCACGATGTGCTCGATGACCTGCGTGAGGGTGAGTTCGGTGGTGTCCACCTCGACCGCGTCCGCGGCCTTGGCCAGCGGCGAGGCGGTGCGGGTGGAGTCGGCGGCGTCGCGCCGGATGAGGTCGGCCCGGGTGTCGGCCACCGTGACCGCGCCGTTCAGCTCGCCGCTGCGGCGGGCGGCGCGGGCCTCGGCGGAGGCGGTGAGGAAGATCTTGACGGTGGCGCGGGGCAGCACCGTGGTGCCGATGTCGCGGCCCTCGACGACTATGCCGTCGATCGCGACGGCGACCGCGGCACGCTGCAGCTCCACCAGCCGCGCCCGCACCTCGGGCACCGCGCTCACGGCGCTGACCGCGGCGGTGACCTCCTGGCTGCGGATCGGGCCGGCGGCGTCCACGCCGTCCACGGTGATCGTCGGGGCGGCCGGGTCGGTGCCGGAGACGAGGGTCGGCTTGCCCGCCTGGTCGGCGATGGCGACGGGGTCGCCGACGTCGACGCCGTTGCTGAGCATCCACCAGGTGATCGCCCGGTACATCGCGCCCGTGTCGAGGTAGCGCAGTCCCAGCTTCTCGGCGACCGCACGGGAGGTGCTGGACTTGCCCGTGCCGGAGGGGCCGTCGATGGCGACGATCACCGGGTTGACCGTATTGACCACAGCGGAGGGACCTTCCTCGTACACGGGGGGATCGGCGGGCGGCCCGGACGCACCCGTGGCCGTCCCCCAAGGTTACCGGCCCCGCGATGCTCCCCACGCCGCCTGCGCCGGGCGGCCTCCCTACTGCCGCAGCGCCCAGCCGCGCTCGCGCAGCGCCGCGCTCAGGGTGGGCGCGGAGCGCGGCTCGACCATGAGGTTCACCAGACCGGCCTGCTGGCCGGTGGAGTGCTCGATGCGGACGTCCTCGATGTTGACGCCGGCGGCCCCGGCGTCCGCGAACAGCCGGGCCAGCTCGCCGGGCTGGTCGCCGATGAGCACCGCGACGACCTCGTACGACTTGGGCGCGGCACCGTGCTTGCCGGGGACCTTGGCCCGGCCGGCGTTGCCGCGGCGCAGGATGTCCTCGATGCCGGCCGCGCCGCCGCGCCGCTTGTCGTCGTCCGCGGACTGCAGCGCGCGCAGCGCGGCGACGGCCTCGGCGAGGTCGGTGGCCACGTCTGCGAGGACGTCGGCGACCGGCCCGGGGTTGGCGGCCAGGATGTCCATCCACATCCCGGGCTCGGAGCCCGCGATCCGGGTCACGTCGAGGATGCCCTGCCCGCACAGCCGCACCGCGCTGTCCTCGGCGTGCTCCAGGCGGGCCGCGACCATGCTGGAGACCAGCTGCGGGGTGTGCGAGACGAGGGCCACCGCGCGGTCGTGCGCGTCGGCGTCCATCACGACGGGCACCGCCCGGCACAGGGCCACCAGTTCCAGCGCGAGGTTGAGCACCTCGGTGTCGGTGTCCGCGGTGGGGGTCAGCACCCAGGGCCGCCCCTCGAAGAGGTCGGCGGTGGCGGCGAGCGGGCCCGAGCGCTCCCGCCCGGCCATGGGGTGCGTGCCGATGTAGCGGCCGAGGTCGCAGCCGAGCGCCTCCAGGTCGCGGCGCGGGCCGCCCTTGACGCTGGCGACGTCCAGGTAGCCGCGGCCCAGGCCGCGCTGCAGCGCGTCGGCGAGGCTGGCCGCGACATGCGCCGGCGGCACGGCGACGATCACCAGGTCGACGGGCTCGTCCGGGATGCCGGCGGTGCCCGCGCCGAGCGCGGCCGCGGTCCTGGCGGCGTTCTCGTCGTGGTCGCTGAGGTGGACGTCGACGCCGCGGGCGCTGAGCGCGAGCGCGGCGGAGGTGCCCATCAGCCCGGATCCGATGACGAGGGCGGTCCTCACCGCAGACCGTCCTTGCCCGATCGCTCCACGTCCACGTCGTTCGCTCCTTCGGGCCGGCAGAACCTGCTGTGCTGGACACCAGGCTAGTCATCGGTGCCCGCGCCGCGGCGCGGCGGACCGCAGGGCGAGACGGGGACCCGTGCGCCCCTCCGGCACCGCGGCCGCCGTGACGACTGTCACTCCCGGAGTGCTCCTGATCACCGTGTGAAGCAGGAAAACCCGGGCGCCGGGAGGGGTTGCTGGCGATAATCGCCCTCATGCGCGAATCCGAGCCGCCGACGGCGCCCCCGGCACCGGAGCCGCCCGGGGTGCCCGTGGTGCCCGAGGGGGATCCGGGGCACGCCCTGGTCAGGGACCACACGGTCTACTCGTGCGTCATGGGCTCGCGTGCCTTCGGCCTGGCCACGGAGTCCAGCGACACGGACGTGCGCGGGGTGTACGTCGCGCCGACGCCGCTGTACTGGCGGTTCGACAAGCCGCCCACCCATGTCACCGGGCCCCGCGAGGAGCAGTTCTCGTGGGAGATCGAGCGGTTCTGCTCGCTGGCGCTGCGGGCGAACCCCAACCTGCTGGAGTGCCTGCACTCGCCCCTGGTGGAGCACGTCGACCAGGTCGGCGGCGAACTGCTGGAGATCCGGGACGCCTTCCTGTCCCGCCAGGCCGACACGACCTTCCGCGGCTACGCCCAGCAGCAGCTGCGCAAGCTGGAGGCGGACATCCGCTCCCACGGCCGCCCCCGCTGGAAGCACGCCATGCACCTGCTGCGCCTGCTCATCAGCTGCCGCGACCTGCTGCGCACCGGGCGGCTGGTGATCGACGTCGGGAAGCACCGCGACGCGCTGCTGGCGGTCAGGCGCGGCGAGCGCACCTGGGACGAGGTGCGCGCGTGGATGCGCCGCCTCCACGAGGAGAGCGACGCGGCCGCCGCCGCGAGCCCGCTGCCCGCGGCGCCCGACCGTGCCCGGGTCGAGGACTTCCTCATCCGCGTCCGCGGCCTGACCGCCGCCCCGCCCCGGCTGCAGCCCGTCCCGCTGCGCTTCACGCCGCCGGCGCCGCCCCGCGCCTGAGCGCCCCGCCCCGCCGCTGTCAGCCGACGGCTGCGCGGGTCCTGACGACGAGGTCGTGCAGGGCGTCGTACGCGGTGGGCCGCAGCGGCAGCGCGGAGCGGGACTGCGCCTCGTCCAGCACGGCGTGCAGCGCCACCACGTCCGCCCGCACCCGTTCCGGATCCCCCACCGCCGGACCGGCCGGGCCGTGCTCGGCCTCGGCCTTCCGCGCGATCAGCTCGGGGACGTAGCCGGGGGCGTCGACCAGCTCCAGCAGGGTGGGCAGGTGCGCCTGCACCTCGCCGGACCGCATCAGGTGGATGCCGGTGAGCAGCACGCGGAAGGTGTAGAGGAGCGGCTTCAGCTCGCCGTTCTTCTCGTACAGCCGCCACTGGGTGCGGGCGAAACCGCGGTAGTGGTGGGCGTGGTCCCGGGTGAGCACGCCCGGGGCGAGCGCGACCAGCTCGGCGTGCACGTCGCCGGTGCGGACGACCAGCGGGGACAGCAGCTGCTCCAGCACGTACCCGTTGCGCCGGAGCATCAGCCGCGCGAACTTCAGCAGGTCGTGCGTGACCAGGTCCATCTCCAGGCCGTCCCGGTCCCACATGCGGCTGCGGGTGTGCTCGCCCTCGCGCAGCCCGATCACCTCGTGCAGGGGCAGCAGGTGCACCCCGCGCAGGTCGACGTCGGAGTCCTGGGACGCGAAGCCGTAGAGGTGGGCCCCGGAGACGGTGGCGAACAGCAGCGGGCGGTCCCGGTCCCGCACCTCGGCGAGGACCGCGGTGAGGTCGGGGACGCCCGCGTCGGTCAGGGTGTCGACTGGCGTGGTCATGCCGATATCCAAGCGGCACGGCGGACGCCGGCGCGAATGGTTTCCCGGGGGCGGGCGGCCGCCCCCGGGACCGGGATCCCGCAGCACTGGCCCGGGCTGCCCGGAGGACCGCCCGGGACCGTCCCGGACCTACAGATCGACCTCGTGCATCAGCATGCCGACCTCGGTGTTGGTGAGGCGGCGCAGCCAGCCGGACTTCTGGTCGCCGAGCGGGATGGGCCCGAAGCTGGTGCGCACCAGGCGGTCGACGGGGAAGCCGGCCTCCGCGAGCATGCGGCGCACGATGTGCTTGCGGCCCTCGTGGAGGGTCACCTCGACCAGGTAGTTCTTGCCGGTGTTCTGGACGATCCGGAAGTGGTCGGCGCGTGCCCAGCCGTCCTCCAGCTCGATGCCGCTCTTCAGCTGCTTGCCCAGGTCGCGCGGCAGCGGCCCCTGGATCGCGGCGAGATAGGTCTTCTTCACGCCGTACCGGGGGTGGGTCAGGCGGTGCGCCAGCTCACCGTGGTTGGTGAGCAGGATCAGGCCCTCGGTCTCGGTGTCGAGCCGGCCGACGTGGAACAGGCGGGTCTCGCGGTTGGTGACGTAGTCGCCCAGGCACTGCCGACCGTCCGGGTCCTCCATGGTGGAGACGACGCCGGCCGGCTTGTTCAGCGCGAAGAACAGGTACGACTGGGTGGCCACGGTCAGCCCGTCGACCTTGACCTCGTCGTGGTCGGGGTCGACGCGCAGGCCCTGCTCGGTGACGATCTTCCCGTTGACCTCGACCCTGCGCTGCTCGATCAGCTCCTCGCAGGCCCGCCGCGAGCCCATGCCGGCGCGCGCCAGCACCTTCTGCAGCCGCTCGCCCTCCTGCTCGGCGCCGGGGAAGGTCTTGGGCAGGTTGAGCTTCGGCTTGCTGTGCCGCTCGCGGTTGCGCTCCTCGATCTGGGCGTCCAGCTCGCGCGGGCGCGCGGGCGCGCTCTTGCGTCCGCGGTTGCCGGGCAGGTTGCCCGACTCCTTGGTGCGGGGCATGCCGCCGGGCTTGTTCGCCCCGGACTGGCCGGTGTCGCCGACGTCGTAGCGGCGCTCCTCCGGGCGCGGCTTGCGCGGCCGCTGCGGGCCGTCGCCGCGGCGGTCCGCGCCGGCACCCCGCCGGTCGCTCCCGCCGCCCCGCCGGTTCGCACCGCTGCCGCTGCCGCCGCCCCGGGGGGTCCGGTTGCCGCCGCTGTTCCTGTCGCTGCTTCGCATCAAGTTTCCGTAATCGAGGTGGTCATCGAACCGGCCGGTGTCTCGTCCGGCGCGTCCGGGTCGAACGACGGGAGGCCCTCCTGGGACTCCGCCTCGACCGCGTCCGCCTCCGGCAGGAACGGGGCGAGCTCGGGCAGCTCGTCCAGGCTGCGCAGGCCCATGCGTTCCAGGAAGTAGTTCGTCGTCCTGTACAGGATCGCACCTGTCTCGGGTTCCGTCCCACCTTCCTCCACCAGCCCGCGCTGGAGGAGGGTGCGCATCACGCCGTCGCAGTTCACCCCGCGCACCGCGGAGACGCGCGAGCGGCTGACCGGCTGGCGGTAGGCGACGACCGCGAGGGTCTCCAGCGCGGCCTGGGTGAGCCGGGCCTGCTGGCCGTCCAGCACGAACTTCTCGACCGCGGGCGCGTACTCGGGCCGGGTGTAGAAGCGCCAGCCGCCGGCGACCAGCCGCAGGTCGAAGCCGCGGCCCTCGCGCGTGTAGTCGTCGGACAGCTCGCGCAGCGCCTTGGCCACGGTCCGGCGCGGCCGGTCCAGGACTTTCGCCAGGTGGTCCTCGGTCGCGGGCTCGTCGACGACCATGAGGACGGCTTCCAGCGCGGGCTTGAGGTCCAGCTCCGCGGTGGCCGCGGACAGCAGCCCGGCCGGGGCCGCGCCCCCCTCAGCCGGCCCCGGCTCCAGCTCGGCCCCTCCGGGACCGGGCTCGACCGCCTCGGTCGCGCCCGCGGGGTCGGTAGCGTCGGTCGGTTGTGCGGGCTCGGCAGCTGCGCTCGGCTCCGCAGGCTTCGCCGCCACGCTCGGCTCTGCGGGCACGGCAGCCGCGCTCAGCTGTGCAGGGTCGGCAGCCGCGCTCGGCCCGGCGGGGTCGGCCGCCTCGGTCGACTCCGCAGGTTTCGCCGCCACGCCCGGCCCGGCGGGATCGGC
>Ga0136643_10014366_pt1 | contig 11881 bp, 6 predicted proteins | sample TergutLab28metaG_FD_96883 | JGI IMG/M metagenome (GOLD analysis project Ga0136643, IMG submission 96883) | Labiotermes labralis P1 segment gut microbial communities from Petit-Saut dam, French Guiana - Lab288 P1 (version 3) (version 3) | ecosystem: Host-associated > Arthropoda: Insects >...
CTCCTGATGATGGATGTATTAATGTCCGAAACATGTTGAGCATAGAAGGAGTGAAATAAAACTTAATAACTAGTGACATCAAGTTGGTCTCTTATTCTTCAACTATCACAATGATGCAAGGTCCAATATACATAAAATTTTCGAAATTTTGTTTGGGTCTGTTGTGGATCACAGTACAATAAACACTGGTTTATTTATACCGACCCTCTAAACAAAATAAGATTTTTCAAGACGTGAGTAGTGAGAAAGCAGTCTCTTGAAATATTTGACAATGGTGACCGTGAAAAATGACAAGGGTGTAGCCCTTCATTGTCGTAGGTAAAGTGTTGCGTACTGGTCACGACCGGTTGTGTCCAAGGGGTAGTCTATTGAGGGAAACACAAGGGTTTATTTTGGGACCACGTTATGGGCTAATGCTTCCGTGACACTGAATTGCTTGTTACAGGAAATGAATGCGGTTTATTTTCAAATACTCTTCCTTCACCCTTGCTGGTCGAGGTGGAGTAAATTCTAAAAGGAATCCCAGCACTACAAAACCATTGAGCTCCTCTAGCAGATATAATCCTAATGCACTGGGTAACTTCATGGCACAAAGTGATCATAGAATACTTGGTAAAAGGTAAAGCAATCCCATTACAGTCCAGGACAGGCCCTGAAGTTTCCATGAGTTTGAGGCTCCCAGATTTCAAGACAATAGGCACATGAAGGTGGTAAGGTTTTCAGCCCTCCGCACCGGCTGTCTTACCTTCCCAGGAAATATTCTTGGTACTCATTTCTGTTAGAGGCTGAGTCAACCCCAGGACCAAAGTGCGGCCGGAATGATTGTTAATGAAAAATTCCAATGACACCATCGGGAATCGAACACGCGACCTCCCGACTAGTAGCGCATTTTCTCAACCAACTGCGCCCCCGCGTGCTCCAGAATACTTGGTAATAGGGTTCAAATTTTAATGCTATCACCAACCTACAAGAATTCACATTTCTCTAAATTTCATTTTGTAACTTCGCCTCACCAGCCTAATTACATCTACTTACTGTAAAAAGCCTTTAAACTTTTTTTTTTTTAAATTTATACGTAATGACTGTACACGTCGTCGTTTCTCTTTGAAATAACTACGCGTTGTTTAGACAAGACACGAAACGAAATGATGTCGGAAAAGGTCATAACGCGTAATCGCAATGAATTTTCTCGACTATTCTCGAAACAAACAGGAAAACCTGCTGCGGTGTAGAGATGGACAGAATAACTCAATCGTTCAAGAACTATTTTGCACCCAGCACATTTAATTCAGTTGACATTCTGCAATCCTTTTTTCTACAGTATATGCCTTAGTATTACATTCCTATCTTCGTGTCTTCTGTTTTCCGAATTACCTGTATTCAGACTAGTAACAAAAATTAGCAGAATTCTTTGATCTCATAATGACCGTTACATGTTATCCACGTCATCTCTAAACTGAAGGCCCCAAATTATTGCTTGTTTCATGCAATTATTTCAGGCTGGACAGAAAGGCAAAAGTCACCCCCTGGCATAAACATGCAGTTACAGAGCGGAGGTGGAGGTATACATCCTACTCATTCGAAACCCGGTACTAAACAAAGAGATCGGGTTCGAGCCCCAGTAAAAAAAAAAATTTCGAACCCACAGGAAGGGCGGACCGGCTAATGATCTTTACACTAAATCGGAAATACCAACTCTCATTTACAAAGTTGGCTTGGCCTGAATGGATTAATTGGTAAAAAGACAAATAATAATAACACCTAGAAATACAAAAACAAATGCAACAATTTGGGCCCCGTGTCCCTGCTGGCCCGTCAAACCCCGGTAATTTGTACCAGCTTCCCATCGTCTCTTCGGCACTGGAAGGAGGTAGGTGTTCAGAAAAATGATCCGGCGGCTTCATCCACAACAAAACACTCGGGACTCTTTGTATGGGAGGCTGGGTGGGCTTATGGGCCTGTGTGAACTGCAAGGAAAACCTCATACATCGGGATTCGATCCCCGGACTGTCCAGCCTATGATAAGTCGGAATATACGTAAGACTTTTTAAATTAAAAAATTAAAATTGTACTTTTTTTAATATATCCTCATTTTCATGAAAACCTCTTGGATGACAGGTGACAGCCACATTTATATTAAAATTAAAAATGGATATTATTGTTGTTATTATTATTATTATTATTATTATTATACCCTATGCTGCTTCTAGAAAAACGTTTCAACAAAGGTGGTAAATCTAATGAAGATTCAAGCACGAATTGAATTATCGTAATCACCCGATAATATTCGTAATTACTTCATAATCTATGTGAAAAAGAAACAGCAAGTCTTGGTTTTTTATATCATGTATATAAGAAGATAGAAAATACTAATTTCTGTATCTTTCGTAGTTGCGAATGGAGAGTCTTTTCAGCTACCTCAATATGTAGCCTACACTTTCTCCCTATATTTCTCACGAACCATAAGAATTATAAAATTACTCAACCGAATTTATTCTCTTTGCTGTTAGAGATAGAACAAGAAAGAGACTAATGAAGTGAATACTGACAAACCAAGTGGCTGCTTCTGGTTGCTTTCATTCGTTTGTAAGGCACACAAAATACATTCTCTTAGAATTCGAAAGCTGACCACTTCGTACAGAATGTTCTTTAGTTAAACTTAATTAGCATTAAATCAAAACAGTTCATAATACAGTTTATTTCCTATTGGTATTCAAAGTTAACCGCCTAGTTATATTTTTTTTCTACAAAACATCAGAATCAAATTGATAGGTCTCTGTCGTGTAATCAGAAAGACTCAGGTTTGAACCTCGGCGCGAAGAGCGACAACTTAGCTATTTTTGTAAATTTCCTCATTCCTTCCATATAAATGTCGTAAGATTACATCAAATTAACCATGACACTTTCCTACACATTCTTTTTAAATTATTATTTATCCATCTTTCAGTAATTCTCCGTCACATAGCCTAAAGACACAGCAACCTCACTGAGTGCAAAACACCAAAGCTTACGGTTATCAAATTTCCCACATTCGTAACATCAAGGATAGCTTACACTTGTTTCACTTGGTAATTTTCTTGGTTTAATTATCACTAAACACAAGTTTATCTCCATTCAGTTTGTTCATTCTCGATTAACGTTGTTTCAGATTTAAATATTAAACTTGCTGTGGTTTTTCATCTTTTAGTTTCGTTCAGTTATTCCTGTGTCTTATTTGCAATCATCAGATCTTCATAACATTAAGGTAACACTGTCAATACGTTTATTATGACACTGGTTTTTCAAAAAAATAAGAGAAACTTCGGACTACGTCCTAAAAAAAGATACATAAACATTAGTTTATATTTTTTTTATGTTTTGCTGACCGTGCATCTTAGTATAATCTTAGTAATTAACCAAATTAAAGCACAAATTCTTGTTTTATAATAAGTTTATTATATGCCTCTACATGTTTCGAACACTGCACAGAGTGTGACGATACCAGATGCTGTATAATAAAATTTGAGCTCCTGATGATGAGTACAACACTGCTCGAAACATGTAGAGGCATATAATAAACTTATTATAAAACAAGAATTTGTGCGTTAAGTTGGTTAATCACTAAGATTAGATTGTGAAGCGCTGAAAGTTTTAAGTAGACACTCAAATGGTGAGTTATTCAGGCCTAATTATAGTTGCACCTTTTCCATAAAAATACAGAATATTTTGCCATCTAAATGACGGACAGGATAAAAGTGAGAATAAATAAATACAGGTATCTTCAACAAAGATCGGATAAAATAATACAAATATACATTTATATTTGATATACAAACATGAAACAATTAACATTACGCCATTTAGCAAACCAATATAAAGTGTATGAAGGAAGTCGAGAACGGCCAATGAAGAAAATCAGTTGTGCCGCTGTAAAAGTCTTTGTACATCATCAATACATTACAAATTATGGTGGATAAATATCAGCTGCCTAGTGTCCTGGAGCTTGTCTTGATATCGCGACAATCAGAAGGCAGTCACACGAAGAGGACAGACCTAGACTTTGATGATAGATTCTTTTCTACTTATAGTTCGTAAGAATAAATTGTTATATTTTAATCAGAAGCTCGCGGAAGTTAATGTGGAAATGTGGAAGGACGGGGTAAAAGCGAAATCGTTTTTGAATGTTAAGAATGGAATATTATCCAAAGGAAGCGTGGGAGCAAGAAATGTATTATTATTATTATTATTATTATTATTATTATTATTCAAGATTTGGATAAATGAATGACGTCTTAGCTCGAAACAGGTTAGAGAAACATAGTCTTCTCTTCCAGTGTGGTCAAACTGCAGGCCTGTGGAGTTTTTGCTGTGGTGGTTTTTAACAATTATACAGGAAATTTGAGGAGACTGAGAGAGATTTGAGGGAGACAAATACACCTATTCTCCGTCACCACACTTTACTCTGCTAATTTAGCTACGTTATCAAAACTTTATGGAGTAAAAAAACTGCTATGTTACAGCCTTGTAATGCCCCAAGCGGAATGGGAGTTTAAAATCTTCTATGTTTCGTAATCTAAGCATCTCAAATCTTTAGACGGCCAATTATCAGGACTGTCCACAAAATACGTTACAGTGGAAATGAATAAAATGTGCAAGAATCAAAATATAGTTTCTTTCTCCAGCTTAGTTGCGTTGACTGTCATTACATAATTTTTAGAAAATGTGTAATTTAAGAAGTGCAGACTTTCGTCATATTCCTGCTGAATGAGCTGACTGGCCATGGAGTTCATGTTTGTAGTAAATAAGGTAATAAATATTAAACGTAGTGAAGTGGCATACTACAAAATTCTTAAACATATCTAAAGGAACTGTGTACAGAACGAAGAAGAGAAGTTCTCACCAAATAAATTAAGCCGGAACGGCGGAACTAAGAATCAGTTTCATGTAGAATGTAAACAGTCTTCCTACTAGTTCCATGAAAACAAACAGGGACCTTGAACCGACGCGCGTTAAGGAATGTGGCTGTCTAGAAGCGTCTAGTCCTTAACTGGCGACTCTCGGCTCTGCGAAAGTGAGCGAGAGAGAGAGAGATAGGCACTGTGTTTACATGTTGACAGGAGGCGCTGACACGAGATACCACTGCGCTATGATCGCCTGCAAACGCATCTCATAAGTAATAACAAACTTTTATTGTGGATTCAGCTCCAATTTATGCCTTAATTTCTCCCAACTAATAAACCTTTAAAATAACGGTAAATGCAAAGCAGCCCCGTTACAGGCCTGGAGTGGCCCGGAGGGTTCCAGGAAGTTAAGGTTCCCAGATTTCATGACAACGGCACAGGATGGTGGTAAGGATGTCAGTCTTACACACCGGCCGCCTTTACCCCCAGGAAATGCTCCTGGTACTCATTTCTATTACAGACCGAGTCGAACGCAGGGCCATGGTGCGATCGGAAGGATTTTATGTCACTGTAAAATTCCAGTGTCACCATCTGTGATCGAACCAGCGACCTTCCGATTTGTAGCACAGCACCTTAGCCACTGTGCCACCGCGGTACTCTTAAAATAACTTTACTTGCTGTAAAAATGTTTCCCAAACGTGATTTCTACAAACATTTTACGCAAGGACTTGATGTGGTCCCTCACTTTCATTATCGAATGTGTGACTACAGCTATGTGATTTTTTTCTGTACCCACTTATGAAACACGAAGCCTGATGATGGTTGTTTTACACAGCCGTAACATGTAGCTTTCTTGTTCACCTTCATAAAGCGTCGTTTGTAGTCTTATTTATTGTTACCTATCAATACTGAATCAAGAGGAGGAAACACATTCAAAAAGCTTCTAATGATTTACTGCAAAAAACGAGAGTTTATTTCAACCGCGAAAAAATAAAAAATAAATTGTTTATTAATAAATGTTTTACAGATCAAGTTACCTCAATAGTCATGACAAAACTAAGAGAGTAAAGACCAGAAAATTGGAGTTTTGTCGTGGTATGGGAGGAATTTTCTTCGCCAGACACTCCATACCGACTGTACAACGCACGATATACCCAAACAAATATTCACATTGGGTTATTATCGAGGGGAGAAATGGTCGGAGCGTGACCCTCACCGCTCACCTATATCCATAGCTGAAGGAGAAAAAGTAATGAATTTATATATCCATGCCACTTTCTTTCTCATTGTGTTGTGCTTAATTAGGCACAGGAAAAATTTTATTATTTTCAACTGTTACAGATTACCTTATATAGCCTGTTATTATTCATAATTAATTTCATAACATTGGCCCTTTAGACGATTGGAAGAATCCACTCCATTTACAGTGTGGACCTAATTTACACATGAATATACATCAGAGAAAAACTTTTGCATTTATCAATACCCAAGCAGAAGTTCGAAAGAACCGGCACAGTGTTCTAAGCGTTCAGTTTTGTAGCCAGTAGATACAGCGAGCAATGTGATATAAGAATTACACATTGCTTCGAAGAATAACTGTAATACCTTTCTAAATTAAAATTCCTTTTGTTGACTTTATATTTCAATATCTCTGCTTTAAAACATGTATTTTCAAGCGCAGTATATTTACTCGTAAAACTTTACTAGGCCTGTAAGAATATGTAATTAATTATGCAGGAAGCACTAAAGATAGCCAATGATTCATAAAAGGGTTTCTACAACCAAATCAAAGGAAAATTCTTAAAGACAAAATATTTAAAATGTTATTCACCGAGTAAATAAGAAGTCAACTAATTCAGTTATTATGTCACTAACTCACCAGTACTAAATTCAAGGAACAATGTCTTACTTCAATTGCTGATAACAGGATTTAATATTGCACTTTTTTCGGTAACTTCTCCTACGATGCTGTCCTCGGCAGATCAAATTCTGGTCACAGTTTCTCCAAATCCGTTTTAAATATAATCTTTCAATTTTCTTATAATTTTTTATACATATTTCTTCCCCTGAAGATCTGGAAGTAAAGTGTTGCATGTATTTTGTTTTGTCTCCTTGAACTGCTACAGTGCTCTCATGCAGAATTCTGATCAGTCAGACACTAGTGAGGGTCACGCTAAGAAGAGACGCGACGCGCTAGTGGCGGAGAACGACGCGAGGGAGGGGAAAGAAAAGCGTCGTCCTACCAACAAGTACAGAGTAGCGGAGAAGTTGACTTAAAATGGTGGATGCAATGTGGAATGCATTGTTTGGTAACAAAACGATTTACAATAACTGTGTAACTCAGTTTCCTTGTTTTAGCATGAAATGTGTGAGGACGCAGGTCAAGGAATCTAATGTTACTGCGATACGTAAATTAGATTAGAGCTAAGAAATTTTTTCCAATTGTACCCCCGACATTTGAATTTTCTGATTCATTTCGTTTGTGATTTTCCTCAACTCTTCCAGACAAATTCCGAACCGGTAATCCGAACTGGTAACTAGTAAAACATTCGAACGTAAAAATTCATGTTATGATATGTTCCAAATTGGCATAATCATTTCTTATTCTACGTGATACAGTACTGTGAAACCTGCTGGTTAGTAGTAAAATAAGAAGCCTTGCACCCATCAGAAGGCGAGTGTTTTTTATCATCTGAAGACTAACTATTCTGCTTTAGATTCGGCGCGATCTATTGAGACAAAAATACTGAGAACCGTCACGGCTTCTTACTTCCGTAACTTTTCTTCGTTATTTGGTAGAATATTTCTGAAGCGAAACCTGAAGTACACGGCGTAACCATATAACAGTTCTTAGACCGCCATAAATCTCACATAATAGCCTACACGTAAACTGGAATCTGAAGATTGACTTTGAAAAGTGGTCTCCTGTCCACTGACACCATTGTACTGCCGAAGATGGCCTGTTGCATTAAGAGGAAAAACGCAAATTAGGGTCTTAGTTAACCAAGTGTCATACAGCTGTGCTGCTTAAAGTTTCTGGCGGTTTTATTTCTATTTAACTAAGTGAAAATGGCAATGAGTGAATAAAGAATGTAGTGAATTTGGAAGTCAAAAAAAAAAAATAAATAAATAAATAAAATAAAAGGAAATTCAAATTATTGGCTTTTCAAGCGAAGAGTGTGTGCTGTGATCTGATGTAGCTTTAGGGGTGAATTGTGATGTTTCAGTGTAACATAATGTGTAGATTTCTGGGTAGAAATTTCACTGAAAACACTTTTCTTCAAAGGTGTTTACCCTTGAGCAAAAGGCGACAGTCTCTTCCTAAACGCTGATATCTGTAGTTGGAAACAACGACACCAAAACTTTCGCACCCTCTTAGAAGACTACACGCTGTCTTAAATAAGGAGATCGAAATTTGAAACTCCACAGCTGTAAAATAGCCACAAACATGGATATCACACTTACATTAATGTAAATAATATATATACATATATATATAATTAAAGACACTTGTACTTAAACTTCCACATGACAGATACGAATGTGTCAAATAATGCCTTCTATTGTGCATGGTTCTACTTTGCATACTTCAAACCTATATTCTGCCAGAGAATGCAATGTACTGTAAGCAATAGAACATAACTTTGAAGCAAATCAACCGCTAATGGTCAGTTTTCTTTGATAAGAGCTCATATTACATAGAGTAATGGCTCATAAAAGTGCAACCGCGGAAACCCCTTGGGGCGTTGGCCGGACAAGAGAGGCAGTATTACAAAACCTGTTGTTTTTAAAATAGGAGACTTCGAAACTTCACCACACCCATATAAAACTTTACCATTAGGGCGTCATCTTTTATTTGCTCATTACAGCAAGTAGACTGGGTGAAGAGAGATGTCCTAACACTTCCGGCAACCACGAAAGAAAGTAATATTGACGAATACTTTATAGTTTAAATAGAGATGGAATGGAAAAGAAATGAATGTCACCGAATACCAGCATTCTCAAAGTTTCGATTAAAAAGAATAGTCATAAGCTTTATTTCTGCAGGAATTTATGAATTAAAAAAAAACTTGAAGAAAAAATTATTGCAGGAGATTATCTTTCCAAAAATTGTGCCCATATTCTCCAGAGCAGCTCTCTCAGTGTACATTTGTATTGCATCAGAATTGTAACATTGATAATACATACACGTACATTTCGTCAAATTCACTTTTACGAAATAAATATTATTAGTGAAATAAAGGAGTAATAATGATTTAGCAACACTAAACTGAAGAATTGGGACCAATAATAGTGGACTGGAATTTTTCTATCTAAAGTCTAAATAAGGGAATCTAAGAACTCGGGCTCAAAAAGCAAATTTATTACAGCTTTATTTACTAAGATGTCAGCTTGTTGAAGTTCCTTTCATTATGAACTTCGGCTTGAAAATAGATTATGATGCAAATATTTTTCCTAAAATTCAGTTTGCCTAATTTAAAACTTTAGACTTACGAGTATCATATTAGAATGCCAACGACTAATGTTTTTCATATAGCAGCCGCTCCGCTGAAGACGAATATTTCCACGAAGACAGATACAGACTGAACATTACCACGTGGAAACTTGCCGTTACCACGCGAAAATCTACCACTTTACGAAAAAAAAAACCAACTAAACAAATATTTCGTTACGGTCTAATTATGTTTATAAAATACCGAATACATTTTATAAGTACATAACTCAGTTTCGAACAGTTTTTTAACTTTTTAATTAAAAGAATTTGATTTCATATTATGTTCGTGATAGAATTACAACTGAGTAAATGCAGTAGACTTATATTTCTGTTGGTCGATGGTTGTAACATCGATGTAAGAAATAGTAAGATTTTTGACAGTTTTGTGCACTATATTGCCATGCGTTATCATTAATCCCGTGTGGGTCGGAGTTGATATGATATGATAGGCCCCATCTTGACAATTAATGCATGCCAGGCGTATCAATTTGACGACACGCCACGGGCTCATGCTGCGACTAATCAGCTTGGAATGTGGAGCCATACATTAACTGTGCAGTGTAAACACTGCAAAACTGCAGAATTACTTAACTCTTTAAGCAAACATGTAGGTTCAAAAAATTCTTGAGCAAACTTTTCAAAAAAGGTACATTACACAATACACAATACAGGCAACATAATAAGTGCTTGAAGCATGGAGGGACACAAAGTAGGCATCAAGAAAATAAGAAAACATAAATAATCGGTATATCAACCTCTATTCCAAACATCGCTTCCGAAGCGTAAGTTTAGACAGAAAGGAATTCAACCTAAAGTTACCTCTGTACTAACATAAGCATCAAGATGTGAAGGTATATGATGGCGTAAGCATTTTTTGTGACTAAAACAGCTTTAGACGGGCCTGGGCTGTCTTATTGTTCATGTTTCGTGATGACACTCAATATGACACTCAATTATAAAAGCCACTTTTCGTTGGACTCCTCTGGACGAGGGATCAGCCCGTCGCAGAGATCTCCACCTGACAAAACACGACATTCACAAGCGACAGATTTTCATGCCCCCGAAGAGATTCGATCGGGAAATCGCAACAACCGAGCGGTCGCAGACATACGCCTAAGACCTATTGGCCACAGGGATCGGCGGTTTGGAGGTATAACTCCACGAATTCTTAACCTCTGCACTAGAAATTTACGAATGTTCAACTTCATGATCTTGCCACTTTAAGGGACAAGTTCCTGAGAGTCTGCTGGGTAAAAACCTGATCACGATGGACCCTAGAGACGGTCTGAACACAGTGGTGAATTCAGAGACACATTGCGCCTTCCGGGAATGGAGTCCAGGTCTTCCATTCCATAATAATTCACTGTTCTGAAGGTTTTTCAAAATTAGGACGTAGGTAGGTAAATCGAATTTATTTAGCTCAGGATAGACCGCAAGGAAGAGTTCTAGTGAACAATGTGGTGCAATATTATAAACCATTAAAAATGCTCTTTCACATCTATTTGACGCCTCCGAATATTCAGTGTGTGTAATATCAAGCGATAATAAGTCATAAAAGCCTTTAAGCTTGCAACTAATATTAAAATTATTTTCGTTTTAGGCATCCATGCTACATACTGTCACCATGTTCAGGGTCCTCAAAATTTTGTATCCATCTACCAGACTATACGGCTTCATAAGAAAGAAAATTACAAACGTAGTCAGTAGGCCTATGTAACACTCATTACTAAAAGTACGCGTTTCAAAATAAGGGCCACAAAACTGAACTTGATTATAAAAGTAGATGCTGCATTTCTGGCGGGAAAGTTTGCGGCATAAAACAAGGCTCAGTTTTATCCAAATACTATTTGCCAATTTATAGGGCTGTTAAAAGATAAAAAAGTCATTATTTGCTGGACACGTACAGTACAATATGAGATTAGGGCAGCTGCTTTTTCTTTCGAATGGCCACATGTTTTCATTGTTTTTCCATCGACGTTGGGAAATTAGTAATAAAATGATTAATAAGGAATTAAACGCGTTTAATGTAGTAAATAAAACGATGAATAGTACAAATAATTGAATAAGCTGTGTTGAAAATTTGGTACCTGAATGTAAGCCTGGAGAAATAACTAATTACGTGTACACTAAAGCCATTTTGGGAGAGTTTTTAGTAATCTCTTAGCCAATTGCCGTATATTCTCGAATCTAATCCACACCCTTTTTACAGTTTCAGACGTCTAAAAAAATCAGATGTGGATTAGAATCGCGTGCGGATTAGATTCGCGGTCGTGAGCTGGATTTTGGAAAAATGATACAGCCGCTGTACGTGCCACAAGAAAAATACAATACAATATTTTATTATTTTATTTATTATTTATATTATATATTGTATGAACTCCGTGGCCTTTAATCCGCACGCGAACTATACCGACAGAGCGGCCGCCGCGGGTCGGCGAAGTTAGTGCCAACTTTTGCGGATAGAGGGGTGTCACGTGGTCAGCGCAACGGGTCCCCACAGCCGTTA
>Ga0136643_10014369_pt1 | contig 11880 bp, 6 predicted proteins | sample TergutLab28metaG_FD_96883 | JGI IMG/M metagenome (GOLD analysis project Ga0136643, IMG submission 96883) | Labiotermes labralis P1 segment gut microbial communities from Petit-Saut dam, French Guiana - Lab288 P1 (version 3) (version 3) | ecosystem: Host-associated > Arthropoda: Insects >...
GGGAAATGGAAAAGTCAAGAACACTTCAGCCTCCAAACTGATATTCGAAGCGCATTACACCCGAATATGAAGCAGGAAGTAGCAAACACTGAACCATAGCATAACGTTCGGCACAGGCCTGTGTTGCTGTATGGTTAGGAGGCTTTCAACAGGGAAGCTTCTGACAAGCATATCCTTTCATTATAAAAATAGTTGTTTGTTACTGTTAAGGACAGGATTTCGAATTGTGACGCACTTTCAGCTCTTTTATAAGCCATTCTTATGACGCTGACTATCAAACGTGTCCTTGTACACGTACCCCAGTTTGTTTGTAGATCCATGTTACAATGCTTGATGCAAAGTTTCCGGTTACCTTCAGCCAATAAATGACAGCAAATATATCATGATTTAAACCCATAATAAATGACTAGCTCTTTCCTGATACCTTGATTAGAGTAACGGTTAAAATAAAGCCATCACAAAACCTCCATACAATGAGATTATTTATACACACGTAACCAGGTATTTAACGGATAGGTCTTTCTCACTGTTGCATGTTTAAGCAAATAGTGCTGGAATGCCGAATTATCAGTCGGTTGAAGGGGAAAACCAGTTACTCTCATAAAGCAGATTCCTCTTCCAAACCAAACACTCCCTCATAGTTAATATAGCTCCGCGAACCTCCAACCTCAAATTTCAAGTTCCCCCCACCCTCCCCCGATATATCGCCGTCCAATCTCCGGCGCACGACGAAGTATATGCTCCTCTGCCTGTCTGTCTGTCTGTCGTGTGATTCATTTACCAAAACCAAAGTTCCTAATTGTAAACCAAAATTTCGTAGATATTCACATTCCACACTGGATGAAGCCACACGATAACCGCTGATAACATTGTTAAGAACTAGGTCAAGTGAACTTAAAAAGGTGCAAGTTATACCATCGCTGTTTACCGTGTAATGCTGTTTGAACACAATGCGGAAACGGAAACAGTTTCCTGATGAAGTACATTAGATGTCTTTGTGCTTGAGTTTCTACATTAATAAAGAATACCTTCGAGAAACTGCTTACGTAAAAATATATACCCGTCGTGTTTTATATTAATGGACGTGTTTAGAACTAACTACCTTCACGAAGCATAGTCCTTCTCTGGGAACTAGTAATTCCTCACCTAATGGCCGCATTTTATGGAACTGAAAGCTTAAGTAGAGCTTTCACACCCCTGTACAATTAATTACAAGGCTAAGGGCTGGAAGATGCTTTCTTATGTTGGCAGGACTAAGAGTTCTTTTGTTCTCCCAACCGTCCACACTTGCTCTGGGACCCACTCGATGTCCTATTTAGAGGGCGAGAAGAGCACATGCCTAGAGATACATCAGCCGAATTGTGAGGATCTCCATGGACCTCCATATATCGCCAAGGTTAAGAATACTTGGGGCTTTACCTCCATACAACCTGCATCACTTTATGGCCTGTATGACGACAACTTTACCCTGACATAATTTACTAACATTTGCTTTTATTACTTTGATTAAAAGAGACACTGAAATTAAACAGAAACAATCCATTTATCTCAGTATTTAACCAAATTGATGCACAAAACTTGTTTCACAATAAGTTTTATTTCACGCCTCTACATTTTTTCGAGCACATGTGCCCATCATCGTGCACGAGACGACAACCTATAGGTGTGATGATACCAGAGGCTGTGTAATGCAATTTTGACCTCCTGATGATGGGCACATGTGCTCGAAAAAATGTAGAGGCGTGAAATAAAACTTATTGTGAAACAAGTTTTGTGCATCAATTTGGTTAAATACTGAGATAAATATACTGAGATGCACGGTCAGCAAAACGTAAAAAATCCAGTTATTAAAAACTATGTCGTGAGCTTATTTTAAATTAAATGTATAAATGTATTTCTTTATAGCATCAAACTGGCACCATATACGCCAATATTTTAGGCTTGTATGAAAACTAATCACGCCGAAGGAATTTATGGTCTAATACCTTTATTTCTATTCACAGTATTGAATGCTGAAACACTCCGTTCGTGATATAAAGCGTTCCTCTAGCAACTTGGTTCAGTGAATTACATTACACTATTTCATCTTTTCTGAGTAGCAGTTCGAAGTATGCACATGAGCGATATATGAAGGAGATTAGATTCTATCAATTTCCTATGTGAAGCTTTCCCAGTGTGCTCCAAACGCTTCTTTGGGGTTTCAGGAAAGGCATTAAAAATTTTAATTTTCCCCATTTCTAGCGCTTCGCAATTTCCACGATTCCAAAACGACGCTTTTACAACTCGTGACCGTACACGTGACGTCTCCTTACGCAGAAGGCGTCTTATGCCTCTTCTTCATTATAGAAGAAATTTCTGTGCAATCATCACAGGTTGTGTTTATCAGATCCCTCTAAACATCATCCAGATTTTCTTTTCTTCCACAAGAATACATACCAAAATTTTGATTAACTTTTTTTAGAACACACCGCGTATTGCAAATGTACTGCAAACTCTTCAATTTTAGTCCCAACCAAACTGCTGTAGTATCTTCTAGGAAAATTTTTAATTAAATTTCGTAAAAGCCTGAATTGTACGAAAGTAATTAGCTTAAAAATACACTTTTATTAAATCCGGATACACAACTCAACCAGTTGTAATTCAGCTTTGAACAACATTTGGAAGAACTTTCACAAACAGAATTTCGTTAATTTTTCTGGCAGAAAATTAAAATACCCTGTTTCTTCATATATGATCAGAAATCAGACAGTAAGACCAATGGATAAAATGTAGGAAACAAAGGATAAATTACAGATTATATGTGAAATTTATATGGTTAAATTTAGATACATTTTTTTAGAAAATATTTTATATTGATGCTTCATTACACGTCCTATACTCAATGTGTCAAGGAACCGGTCGAAGGCAACTAGGATATTTCTGTATTAATGCTTTGAAGAATACCTTCTTCAACGTATCCTACTTACATGTGTATAAGTCTTCGTACTGATAAAGTAGGAGGTCAGTTTCAGATTCTACGGTACTTTAGGTAACAAATAAATTTTTTAAACCTAATTTCACTTCCGAGCAGACGATATATTTTTAGTCACGACGCACATAACACCAAGAAGAGAATTCCCTGCAAATTAGCAGCTGCACTGCCTTTAGATCAAGAAATGTTGGTCTTTGTTAAAGAAGTGACTCTTAACCTTAAGAGGGGAAGCGTTCAGCGGCTAACGTTAAAGTGAGTTCCAAACTCAGTAAAGGTTCAGTCTGAGATTTTACTTTAATTTGAAGAGTGCAAACAGTATTTATAGAAAATTTAAAACTTCTTTGCAATAATGTAAGGGGAAAGCGCCAATATTATATTTTTAGACGCATTCGCAAAATCGCGAAAAACAGCTGTTAAACTTGTCATGTCCGTCCTTTCATTGGCGTGGTACAACCTGACCCCGACTGGACATATTTTCATGAAGTTTGATATAAGATTATTTTTCGAACACCTGTTGAGAATCTTCAAGTTTAATATATCCTGACAAGTATAGCGTTTATTCATATGAAAGTCTATCTACATTATAATAACTACATTCTGCATTTTTCTTAGAATGATGAATACTTCAAACTTGTGGAGAAAAACAAAATATATTGTCTATTAAAAATGTGGAAAAATATGGTAGAACCAGACAGGTCACAAAAGGGCAATATAATACGGCGCAAGCACATTGCATGTTGGATGAAGAAGGTTCAGTACATACAATGAGAATATTTAATACTCACTGTTCTTCGCCGACAACAATGGCTACCCAAACACGCCTCAATATTTCGTCTTAAGTATATTACATGTTCTGTTAAGGTATTAAATTTTACGCCGAATGGCCTTCCTCAAAACAAATTTACGTCACCAAATGTACGTTTTCAGATACTCGACTTAGGGTCGGCATGCAGAGAGGCAGATAACGTTACGGATTAAAATGAAAAAGCTCATGGCTTGATGAGGACTGCGTCTCAAAATGGCAGTGTTTGCAATAACGAAGGAACCACTACATTCTTTCAGACAGACAATTTGAACTGTCTTAGTCACAACTCTTGCGAAAAGGCGCAAAACAAGCCTGGAAACTTAATTTCTAAGCGTCCTCCATTTTACGTCCAGGTTTTAAAAGATCTACGCTTCTTCCACAGTGCCCCTTATATATCTCTTCGATTTCTTTTGCAACTTGGAAGTACTGTAGTGAAAGCGCCATCTGCTGTAGCAGTGCGGCAGCGCCCCAACATTGCCGTCGACGACATTTGTCCTTACTCAGCGCAGACAATGTGGACTGAGATACGAAAGATGTACGAGAGATTTTGGTGCTGTATGACTTTCTACTTCTAGCCAACATTCCATTAATCTGCTCCTTCTTAAATTAAAAAAAAAATTGCCTTGCAATCTGTTAGGTTTATAGACTTCCGGACTGAAGCCTTTGAAGAAGCATGAAGATTAACACTCACTTTAGGATGTGTGTCTGGTGTCTGTACCTCCTGATATATTACACTCTGTTTCACAAGTTTAATATTCTTTACCTTTTAAAGCATCGCATCAAGTGGACTAGAGTGATTCTCAACTGTGAGGTACTTATCACTGCCTGATGTAGTTCCTTAATTTGTTTCTTTCCTCTAAGACTTAAATTTAATGAAATATTCTTCCATGTGTTATGCATGTGGTTCCAAATTAGCAAATCTCACCTTCTACAGAAAACAAAAGCCGGGTTTGGCGCACTTTACTGATATTTTCTCATTGTATGTGTGTGTGTGTGTGTGTGTGTGTGTGTGGGTGTTCTTTTCTTTCAAAAGTTTCCTGAGTGGCAAATACAACGCTATACATTGCCACTTCAATTCTCTACAGCCAAAAACACACTGGCACAATCAGCACGGTTTTGTTGCCACACTCTACAAAAAAAGTCCTTTCTCTACAATATAAGTAACTCCGCTAATTTAATAACTGCTAGAACAACGCAAGCAATGATAGACACATTTGTAAAATTGAAAAACGAATCTCTAAAATATGGTCTAACAGTAAATGTGCACAACACAAAATATCTGAAATGTTCCAGGCGACAAAACCAATTAAAAACCATAAATATTGAAAACAAAGAAATTGAACAAGTTAGATCATTTAAATATACTGGGTCAACAGTAAATACAGACAATAAAATAGAAGAGGAAATAAAGGAAAGAACTGCTCTAGGAAATAAAGCATTCTTTGCAAATAAAAATATATTTCAAAGCAAGCTCATATCTAAAAATGCAAAACTGAAATTATACTTCTCAGTAATTAGACCAGTAGTCACATATGCATGTGAAACATTGATATTAAAAGAAACCATAACCAACAGACTAATGGTTTTTGAAAGGAAAATATTGAGGAAAATATTTGGCCCAACCTATGAAAATGGATCCTGGAGAATAAAAACTAACGAGGAAATGGATGAACTAATAAATCATGAGAACATAATAAACTTCGCCAGAGTGCAAAGGCTAGGATGGTATGGCCATATTGAAAGAATGCAAGAAACAAGAATGGTCAAAGCAATACACGCCTGGAAACCCATTTCAAAGAGGCCAATGTGTAGACCAAAGATGCGCAGGGAGAATGATGTTAAAAAAGATATACAGAGGTTAGAAGTGCCAAATTGGAAGACCCTTCTCCAGGATAGAAGAAGATGGAAGGAAGTGATTCGGAAGGCCAAAACTCTGCACAAAGAGTTATAGAGCCGTACTAAGAAGATAAGTAACTCCGCACACTGTTTAAAAAGGGTGCGGGTTACAGTGTTCCTCCTATCTGTGATCCTCCACCATCCATATAAGAGTTTTCTTTCTACAGTTTCTGGTCGCAACACTTGCACAATCTATAATAGCTCAACTGGAACTAAATGTTGCAATTACAGCTGACAACGCAGATACCAGCGGACAGGATACTGCTACACAGGTACAGGCTGTCAGTGCACTTGCTTCTCGTGCCTTCGCGAGAAATACCTGGATCCACTGGACGTGTTTAAATATTATATACGATATACAGATTCAGTTGGTAATGTGAAATTCAAAAGATTTAAGTGCTCCAAAAATTTGGTCTTCAACCAGAGGAATGAGCAATGCACCTTCCGATACAATTATATATATATATATATATATATATATATATATATATAACACGCCATTTCTTCCAATTTTTAATGGCAGCGAATGCAATGGAGTTCAAGGTTATTACTCCAACAACACAACAATTACACACTGTACGGCAGACAACCTGAAGATTGTAGAATATCAGTAATGTCCTGTAGGCATTCATTGCAGCACTGCCAGACAAAATCCATGCCAATAATAATAATAATAATGGCTGTTCTTTAATCAAAGTGCAAACTAACTTTCTGCTGCTGATTGCTGTATCATGCTGGCGAAGGAAACCCATGGTTCAACATGTAGACCACAGTCAATGTTAACATAAATTCCCTTCCTCAATGCCTATGATCTACCCACTTGTGTCTAATAATGCAGAGAGTTCTTAATTTCAATAATATCATAATCGTCTCTTCTGATAATTAAGTTCCAAATTGTTATATTAAATGTTTAGTGAGGGCTGTTTGTACAATTACCTTTAATGCTCTGGCAGACTTATATCTTACCTCAGAAAGTCTGTTATTTGTGTTCAGTTTTTATGAGAGTGATTGTAGCGCTTGCAATACTCTGTACAGGATCTGTCATTCTGACAGTTATATGACTTCACCTACAGTTAAAGAATTACCGAATGAAATCAAGGCATGTATAACAGCTTAACATAATATAGGTCTTTTTTTAAGCTCATGGTTCCGTGTATTTTAATTCAATGTTAATAAAAATCCAACCAGATGCAACAGTATGCAGATATTTATTTACTTACAGCTACTTCCCTCCAACGTGGCCCGATCGGCCCACGTTGGAGGGAAGTATTATAACCTGTACCGGAGGCTGCGGTTACAGTTTTTAGTGCTCCTGATGATGGGTGCTGTGACACCCGAAACATGTAGAGTGACTTTGCAGTAAATAAATATCTGCATACTGTTGCAACTGGTTGGATTTTTATTAACATTGTATTATAGGTCATGTGTGTGTCAATCTAAGACGATAAATAATTGAGCTTAATGTATTTTAAGAGTATCGTATTGGTTGTGTTCTTCTTATTGTTGTAGCTATAATAAATTTAAAGCTATAGAGACTTTCAGCGCGAGTTTCTGCCTGTTAATCAAACAGAATACAATAAACATATTTTCTTGTTTACGACTGTTTTCTATTTTAATTACTAATTTGCGATAAATATTTTATTCAGTCTCCTTGCGTTCTGTGCGCTAAGTCCTACCTTTAACCCAATCTCTAAGCCGTCCCATACGGTAAATTGTCCTTCATATCTCCCACAATTAGAGTGTGTTATTATATTAATTTAATATTCCATCACTTCTACAATGATAAAGTCATTATCTGAAGATAAATTAATATAAGAAGTTTAATATTAAGAATGCGTTGGTAGCGAAAAGAATTTTCAACTTTCTGGCGGTGGGGAATTACTGACACTGTCTTGAACAAATATGACGCAATGTTGTAGCAATACTGTACTATAAGGTTCTAACATTGCAACCTGTAAGCATGCGTTGTTGTGTAAAGGTGCGTTGAACATTTAGTCTAATTTACATTATCTTGTCGTTGAGGCAGCCACTCTTATGAAGCTGTTCTACATATAATAATATCGTGTAAAGAAAAACCAACTTGATGCACAACTTATTCTTTGTATATTTCTTCAACCTCTACATGTTTCGGGTGTACCTAAGCCCTTCATCAGGAAGTACAACAGTATGTATACAACAATTGGTACTTATTATTATTTTTAGATAACTCTCTGTTGTCCTGGTTGGATTGGGTATCCTTAGTATACTTCGTCTACCTCTACAAGTTTCGGGCGTATCAAGACCCATCATCAAGAGGTACAACCATATGTATGTAAGAATTGGTACCCAATCCAACTAGGACAACAGACAGTCATCTAAAAAGAATAATAAGTACCAACTGTTGTATACATACAGTTGTACCTCACGATGATGGGCCTAGATACTCCCGAAACATGTAGGGGTTGACGAAGTATACTAAGGATAAGTTTTACATCAAGTTAGTTTTTCTTTACACGATTGTACCAAGATGCACGGTCAACAAAACATAAAAGTTTGTTTAATAGTTTGATAGAAGCCATCCCGTCGTGTTTTAGTGTAACCAAAATATCTTTCAGTCAAAACACAACAATATGTTCAATAATGTAAAGTTTGCTACATGTTTCGGTCACAAATAACCATCCTCAGGCAGACATTTTAGTACATGGACATGAGATGTTCAGTGCATACAGTATGGGATCCCATATTGTTCACATTTGCTGTGTAGAAATTCAATCATTAAATTTATAAAATGTTCAATAATTAGATACCTTGATTGATGTATTATCTGAAATTATATATGAACTTATCAATGTAGGTCCATCAGTTAAAATTTTTAAAACCTTCAACATTCAGTACGTTGTGTTTCGATGGACTGAGACACTTTCATTTAGATGTACAGTTTTATGTATGTGTGACTTAAAAAGTATTTTTAACAGTTTAAATATGTTTTCTTTTCCTTAAAACTGGTTTACTGTGTGCTATCTTAAAATTGATGAGTTATAGTTGTTAAACATTCTCTCTGCCAATAAATTTGCCATATTATGTTCTGTAGACCGGTTACATTATGTTTTTTAAATTGTATTGATTAATCTATTCAGTCGATCGAGAGCCGCACTATTCCGTTCTTAAATTTGACACTGGACTGAGGAAAGTTGTCGGATTCACATCTTGGCTACTTTAGCCGGAAGAATGTTTCTCGCTTCAGCACACTGAATTGGAAGCTGGTTGGGTCTCAGGGACGGTCTTGATGTTTCGGAGAAGAGAAAAATTTTATTGCCTTTGTAGGTAAACGAAACTTGTTATATCGGACACTGCACCAAATAAGTTGCAGGTCCCAGTGGCCGCGCGGTCTAAGGCGTAGGTCTGAAGCCGCTCGCCTGCTGGGATGGCGGGTTAGAATCCCAACGGGGACATGGATCTGTCTCTTGTGAGTGTTGTTAGGTAGAGGTCTCTGCGTCGGGCTGATCACTCGTCCGGAGGAGTTCTACCGTGCGCGATGTGTCCAATGAGGGTGATCGCGAAGCCATTCGAGCGAAAGATTTTTCACATACTGCAACTAAACAGTTATAGATTGGTTTGTCACTAAGTGACAAATTTTCTCCAGAAACGCGTTACATAATCGAGATAGACACTTACAGAAACTTGCAACTCAGTACGTAACAGAGCGTTTTGACTGACTTTTACTTCCTACAAGGAACGACGTATATATTTGCATTTTTCAGTAGCAATTATTTGTTTTCGCGATAAGGAGCGTGACGGATGGACAGACAGACACTGTGACTCATAGATATGTCTGGATCTGAAAAGCAGAAAGATGTAAGTCCAATTTTATCATACTTGAGAAAATACATAATTTTTCCCGAGAATTTCAAGCTCAGGTAGGGTGCATATATTTGTCATGACCAGACACCGTCCCAATTTAGCAGGACAAAAAATAAACAACAGTGAGTCACGTGTACTGAACTATGAAAAGTGACCCATTTTCTCAAGGGTAAAATTGGACTCATACCCACCTGCTTTTCGGGCCCAGATACGTTAATTTTCTCTCCTGGTTTGGAGATTTCCCCCTATATCCTGACACACTTTGAAATCGCGTTTCACATTATTCCTGGACCCATTTAGTTTTAGTCTTCGGTATCCACACACGTTAAAAACAGGTTGCTCCGGTGGTATAAAGCAAAGAACAAGAGCGACCTTAGGTGCCATTTTAGGCGCGTTTGCATACTTGCGAAAACGACTATAAGGTTCGTCATTTCTGTCTATCCGTCCGTCCTTCCGCCATTAAATAACTCGGCCCCTCTAGTTGTATTTTTATTAAAATTTGATATTTGAGCATTTCTAAATATATGTCTAGAAAATTAAAGTTTCCTTAACATCTGCACCAAACTTTACGGCTACCGTCAGTTTTTCCAAGTTTTGGCGCTTCAGAATTTTACGCATTTCCGCCATCAACAGGCACCAGTTTCCTCATGGCGACTCCAGTGTTCAATTCTTTTTGAATCACCCTGTATTGAAGGAAGATTTGAAGACGATGAGCGTTTGAGGCAAGTCAAAATCTAGAGTAAGCCTGAAAATACATGTGAAAATACTAGAAAATTTTGTGCAGATATACGGTACGTGTTTGTGTGTCGTCAATATCATTGGTCAAGCCAGTCTGCAGTGTTACTTTCTCGTCTCCTGCTTTAAGCCACTGCACAGTCCGTTACGTCGTCACCCTTCAGATGGAGGCAGCATGTTACTTCTAAATGTTGGTACCCCTAATGACAGTAGGACACGCCAATTAACGACACGTAATGTTACATAAGATTTCAATTTTCACTGTCCTTACTCCAGGAGTCCTTATGGTCACCTTTTGCGCTACTCACATTGCGAGAAAGTGTATACCGGAATATGACTATTTTACCTAAAAACCCGTATAACGCACTGATGTACGTTAACACCACTTTATTCACACTGTTACACTCCTACATGTTTCAGCCCTCAGGGGACCATCCTCGGGGAGTACTGATACATTCTGTGGGTGGGTCAACACAGCAAGTGTCCAGATGTAAATATCAGATTAAAGTACAAAACCTGCCATGTAATATACAGCACACTGCTCTTTAAGCTGATACATCTGGACATGTATTTTGCTGGCCCTGCTCAAGAAATGTATCAGTACTCCATGAGGATGGCCCTTTGAAGGCTGAAACATGTAGATGTTAACATATATTAGTGCATTAGTAAGATTTTTACTTGAAATAAGGACATTAGTGCACGGATATGAACAAGATAAAGAACGAAACGTGAGCTTCTTTCGCGACCCACTTCTTACTCCACAGATACCTGTTTTTTATGGTTCTTTAGGGGAAGAAATAGTGCTGGTAACCAGACTATAAGTCCGTCTTTCCCACCGAATACAACCTTATCTTATCACGTCTAGACCAAAATTAAACACGCTGCGCAGACTACAAATATCACGTGCTCAATACTCAGGTTCAGTTCATTGACATAAAACTGGTTCCGTTAGAGGTTACTGCAAAACGTGACTGAACATATATGGGAGTCTTAGGAGATGGAAGGGAAATTCCCACCGGGCACTGGCCCACCAACCAGATAGTATATCCAGGTACCATTCTCTTGGGATATGATGTCAAATAGATTGGTATATAAGTAGCAACATTTCGCAGCAGCTTGCTGCCTCCATCTTCAGGGCAATTCAAGACTTCCTAACTTTACTGAAGATGGAGAAAGCAAACCCCTCCAAAATGTTGCCATCTGCATACTAGTCTACACGGTGTCATATGCCAGAAGACATGTTCATCACTGCTGTGAGGGCTTCAGATCTCTAGTATTTATTGGGTCCACATGTTGCGAAAGCTACAACCTCAGACGCATGAGCAGTGTCACTACCTAAACCACCACACGTGGCACTGCGTGAGTTAGATGGCTCCAGACCGGGTCAACATCTTCGTAAAGTTACAGATCAACAGTAAAATAGCAAAATTAAGGGCTGGCAAAACAGCATACAGTTGTGAAGCTATCTGTCTGCGTATTAGCAAATACTCTTATCTGGCCAACATATTCTTTCCACCTAAAGCACGGGTGATAAATTAACTAGGATTACTGATCACAGTTTCTGGCGAACAAACAACTATATTTACAAATCGTGCTGAACCAGACTAAAGCCCAGCATCGCGACTGTTGCCAA
>Ga0136643_10014370_pt1 | contig 11879 bp, 4 predicted proteins | sample TergutLab28metaG_FD_96883 | JGI IMG/M metagenome (GOLD analysis project Ga0136643, IMG submission 96883) | Labiotermes labralis P1 segment gut microbial communities from Petit-Saut dam, French Guiana - Lab288 P1 (version 3) (version 3) | ecosystem: Host-associated > Arthropoda: Insects >...
CCCCAACCACCGGAAAACTAAAAAGCAGGAGAACCAATACAACCACAATTGACATAACAACCAGGAGCCCAATCAGTGAACAATGGTCCCAGGAAACAGCATACTAACACACATCACATACTTAACCCCAATATAGGTACAACAGTGTAATAGATATAAGTCATGTTATATACAGGGTACGAATCACAGCACACAATGTGAGCCATCTGGGATCCCAAATGCGCACAGCCACATTGTAAAGAACTTCATGGTTCTTAGCTTAGCCTGATGATGATTTTTAAGTCAAAACATGTCACTTTAACCTATGCTTTTATTATATAGTTGTGTTGACTGAAATATATATAATAAAGTGAATATACAACAATATATCAACTTATGAACAAGTACGGAAAAAGAGATTCCATTTTAAAGAAGGTACTAGAGTGATCATTAGGTGTTCTTCCAGCAGAAACATGAGACAATAGTGGAGTGTGTTTATAACCATGTCTAGAGTATTCTTTAAAACGCTTATCCCAAGAAACTGGTGTATCAAAGTAATCTGTAAACACAGCCAAAATATTGCTGTGTGTGAAACCACATACATTTACAGCTGCATACAAACTCCACTTTTTGGTCTGACAGTAGAGTTTTGTAACTGGGTTTGTGAAAGAGTGTGTAGTGGTAAAGTCATCTGATTGCCAACTTATTTTACAGATCCGATTATGTGAAGAGTCATATAAATAACCTAAATAACAGAAAACCTACTGGATGGAAGATGATTCACATACAGAGAATAAACTTAAAGAAATCATGGGTGCACAGTGTTGGTAATTTCTAGACAACAATTTCAAACAGGTTTCAATGAGTTTCTCACCACATGTCAACTAAGTCTGACACCTCAAGAGCATCATCTTCAACATCTATTGTAAGATGCGGTAAGTTGTACTGTACAGTACACACTGCTAATGTAGATTACACTAGCATGTTCCATGTTCAGCTGGATACACCACATCAGAAGTTCATAGCCTTGGTAGATAACAAGAAAGCTCACCTTTTCCAGTGAAGGTACCATTAAGAATAGCTGACATAGTTGCATAAAACAACTGAAACTCAGTTCCCAGTATGACTTGATATGTTGTTTGCAATTGATGCATGACTCTTTTAACTCAGTTAACCACAACTGCACTTTATTTTCAATTTCTGTAGTACTTGATTCAGTCCTTACTTCTTTCACCTACCTACCAAAATGCCACTGTATGTAAAAGGCACACAACTCTTAGCCCCCACAGTAACCTGTCCTAGCAGCAGTCAAATATTCTGAAACCATGAAAATGCAACTACCTTACATTACCTGTGGCCTGCTCTCACTCTTCAAACTGAATTCAATAAACAAAAAAAGGTCAATAAGCTGACATATGCAACAAGGTATGAAATCATCCAAAACTTGAAGTTTTTTAAAAAGATACTTCCTTTCATATTTGTAATAAACTTCAAAATCAAGTTATATGAATTAAAACTAATGGTCACTTCAGAGGTGTAATACTTTTGACATGGCTGTAATGGAAACAAAGAATTACAAACAACTGATACTGTGCATAAATTTAAAAGATTGGACTTCCTGTATGCCTGGGTATTCCACATGACAGAAGCTTTTGTAGTCCCTATTCTAGCACTGCTCTAGGTTGGATGCCATGCAAAATGGCTGTCCTGGTGCCATGCATAGCTCGTAGTCAGTAACTGATCCCGCATGATTCCAGTGTTACAGGCTAGCGCTTTCCAATAAAAACAAGTTCTGAAATCCATTACTTTCAGTACAAAGATGATCAGAAGAAAAGTCTGCTTTTTTTTAAAGTACGATATTTTACATCACAACAGGTCATTCAGAAGTCAGATATTCTCTCATTACCTGAAAATAACAAGTGCCTAACAAATTTAGCTCCTACGTTATATATTTTGTGGAAACATATGACCTTGAATGTATGGCAGATGTTTGCCAAAGAAAGTTTCAATGATTCTCTGCATAATCATAAAATGTAATTTGCAAGTGACAACCTGTATTTGGCCACCTTATTCCAAGATCACATTTCCGGTTCATATATTAAGAAATGACTTACTCTGACCTCATTTTACATTGTCATATGAGTTTTTTTTATCTATATTTGGAGACACAACACTCATTTAAAAACTGTCCTGACTTACGAAGCGCAGGACTTTAAATTCTTACCAGTCAGTTTAATTTAAACTGACCAATATTGTTTAAATTGCATAATACAAAAATATTAAGCATTATACCAGAAAATTTGTGAATATTAACTACCAAAGTATATCTTCATGTTGTTTGTAACTGCATTAAATTTCCAATTTTACTTATTATCTTTACACCTGGCCACATTAATAGTAGCAGAAACTGTAGTGAATGAAATTCCAAACTCTCAGACTAAAGTATTTCTGTCATTTTACAGACAAATATACAAAACCTGAATAAGTACAATATATTTGATTCTTCAAACTCAACATATTTATAATGTTTTTGATACCAAATAAATTAAGGAAAGGTGTTCATTGCCTTTACACAATGTGTAAATTTCAACAAAGCCATCTGGAGAAATAAGATCAGTTATACTATTTTTGCATTCTTTGTCATGGTATATACATTCTAATTTTTCTACTTTAGGTCAATATCTGAGCAGTACATTCTGTGTAATTCTAGTTCAACTATTTTACTTCCTGAAATCTCTTATTGCATCATATTCTTCACAACAATTAATGCTGCCTTAATTTCTTCTACAAATATTGATCACACAGAAAGCAAAAGAAATTGTTCAGTGCTTACTGAATGTTTTCAATGATCCACAGAGATAACTTAATGTTTAAAACCCACATCCTGTTTATATACGTGCTTACATACGTATTCCTGAAACAAAGAGTAACCCTCAATAAGATATGTTTCCCTCAATAAGATATGTTTCAATGGAGCAATTCTAATCTCATGCTGCTACCCTTCATAGTCAATGAAGAAACAAAGCATCAAGCTTCACAAACAAACTGATATAACATAATTGCCTGGAATCAAATAAATTTTAATTCCTGTAAGTCAAATGGTCAATAAAACTTTTCAAATTTATAAGAGAAGCTGGAAAACATAATATTACTGCAGCCACCTGCATAGCTGCTTCTCAGCTCACATGCAACAAGATAGTTAAGTTGGATACACTGTATAGCAGTACTGTACAATCATTCTAAACAAATGTCTCTTTTAAAAGTGTGCACTGCTCACTACACATACAAGAAGGGTCAACATATGGTAGGATTATATCATATTAAACCCCTCTCTTGATTAAAACCAATTAACTATATGGACCATAGTCCTTGACAAACGCTCCGTTAGAAAATTTAATCTGCTCTTAATTGATTCAGTAGCATAAACTTAATTTGCAACAACATTCCCACTCCTTTGATTTTATCATATTTTTAAAATAAGTGTTTAGTCTCCAGGATGAAACTCACTAGACAGTTTCAGCATAATTACAAATCAATGCTACTGTAGCTGAAACCTAACAGACCTGAATAAATGCACGAAATTGATCTTTATGCAACCAACTTAGATGCAGCAGTCTTTTGTTTTGTTTAGACATGGCAGACTTAACCTCTTCATCCTGGAAGCAGCTTACTGACTGCATGTTTTGATGATCACCCAACCTAGATGCAGCATGATGTTCATGAAACGATTTTGTACTAAACAGGAAAATGCCACCAATGAAAACCCTTTGCAAGATACAACACATAATTAACAACAACTACAATTAGTACAGTAAGATAAAAAACCCATCAGGTTATTTTCAATCAGTGAGAGCGGAGTGAGCATCCAGTTAGCATTTTCTGTCATTTGTAATATAAAACCATGAAATGGATTAGAGCTACAAATGCTAATACAACATGTTTTTAAAAATTCAGTTGTACTTACCACTGGATTGATAATTACAACATTTATTATGCTCTTAGTCTATCTTTAATTTATATTCAAGATATCAGTTAAGAAATTTCATTTTAATTAATTTTAAGTACTTCAGACTGACAAGATTTATGCTGAAACACAACAAATAAACACAGAATAATACCAGAAGTTTGTAATTCCTAATTACCTACAAATTATTTTTATAGTCTTAAAAATTTACCAGGTGAAAATTACTGACAAATTATAAATACATAAAGGGTCCTTATTTTATCTGACAAATATCATCTGCCATTTCCTGTCACCATTCAGCCACACACATGGGTGGTGCACTAGGTTAATGTGATAGGTGAACCAACCAGAAACAAAAAACGGTATTTGTCAGGTAAAACAAGTGCTGTGTAACTGCCAAAAACTAACTTAATGTCCACTATTATTTTCAGAACTAAAAACTGAAGAAAAAAATGAAATTATAGCTTTGATGTTCAAAGGTACTATTTAGGTTAAATAATTTATAGTACTTTCTTATAGTACTTCACTGATTATAAGGGAAAAACAAAAGACTATATTTATTCTCCTAAAGGTATGAAGAGTATATCCTGTAAAATAGCAATAATTGATCAGTGTATGAGATCTTTTATCAGTGTCCACTGCCCACAAAATGATATTTGATTCAGAATTTCTCAAGTATCAGTTGCTCCTTTCTATACAGCAATAAATCAACATTCCAGGATTTCATACAGATGAACTCTAATGTTTTAAAATGTTAAGAAAAGTACAATAACCTGAAAATAACCACATTTACATGACTGATCACCCAAGAAGATTCTCATTGCGTACACTATCCACGGAAACATCAAATTATATATAAACATAGATTACCTTTAATTTCACACAGAACAGCATTATTTTCACTACATTCAGATAAATAGAGACTTTGCTAATATATCTGAGATGACCTGGTCATATACAGTATCTGACTGATTTTCATTATTCTTTTCTATACAGACATCAAACAGGCTTATTTAGAGTATGCTGCTTATTAAATTTTAAGTAGTTCCTCCTGTTTTTGTTTTAAAATATAACAACAGTAAAGAGTTAACAGACTCTCCCTAATGATCTGGACATTTTTCTAAGGTAACTGTAAAAATTCCTTTACTCTCAAGTGACAAACAATGCTGATTGAGTACAAAGTTTCAAAGTTAACAGAGTATAAGAGAAATCAAGGCACACTAGGAAGATAAAATGGTAAGAATACAAAATCAGAAGCACTTCAAATTCAAAGCAATGATAATATGGATTCAACAACTTCATCTTCTGTGAGCACAGTAATCACTATCTGATGAACAGCAGGCCAGAATATGATGCAATTATTTTTAGGCAGAGTTGTAATAAAAGTAGCATGTATTCAGAACCTCCTGATTTTCATGTAATTTCATTCTTTCCTAAGGGCACATCTCTAACAACACTATCTCTACAACTGGTAATCTGAGCCATTTTAAAACAAGGTATAAAGCTTCTGCAATAAACAACTGCATATTGTGACTGACTTAGGTGATCAGCAGCACTATTGCTGAGGAAGAAGGCCAACAATTCAGACAGTGGTCCTATCTCCATCGTCAGAGTCAAAATGGGGGGAATGACGATAAGGCATAAATGTGTATGGTAAATACAAGGTGTAATCAAATATTTTATATTACAACTTTATTCAAAACAGGAACTGCCTCAGGAGACTTTACCTTATCTACACTTCATGGCAGAACTTCAAGCTAGCATCAGGAATGTCATCTCCCAGTAGTTCCATAAACTATATGATGACACCACAAAATGAGACAGTCACCGAGAAGCTTCTTCTTCACAGATCAAGAAATGAGCACTGGGAGGACAGAATTTAGTTAAGTGGTATATATTCTCACTAAATCACTAAATCAGGTCTACAGTAGTTTCCCAAGGGAATTCTAGTGTGTCCTCTGAACGTTCTTGAATTGTTTGTTTAAATTCTTTGTCATAAGTGCTTACGAAAACAGTTCATTTCTAACTAACTAAATAACTAATTGACTAACTTTATTTCTTTCTTTCTTTTTCTTTCTTTCTTTCTTTCTTTCTGTCTGTCTGTCTGTCTGTCTGTCTGTCTGTCTAAATTAACTAACTTCATGGAGCAAAGCCCTTCTTGAGAAGCTAAGACGTCCTTTCTTGCATTGTATCGAGCCCGAAGGTTCATTACTGCATTATACAAGAGCCCATCACTTCTCTGTATACTGAGCCAGATCAATCCAGTCCATGCCCCTCCATCTCATGTCTTAAAGATTCATTTTAATACTATCCTCCCACCTATTCCTATGTTTTCCAAATGGTCTCCGTCCCTCAGGTTTCCCAACCATAACCCTATATGTACCTCTTCTCTACCCCCCATCAGGCTTCTTCACTTCCCTATTACCTCATCCCTCTTAGACCCAAATATCTTCCTCAGCACCCTGTACTCAAACATCCCTCAGCCTCTGTTTCTACCTTAATGTGAGAGACTAAGTTTCACACCCCTTAATACAACAGACAAAATCATATTTCTGTATGTTTTAATCTCCATGTTTTTGTATAGCAAATTGAAAGACAAAAGATTCAGCACTGACTGACAGTAAGCATTCCCTAGTTCCAATCTGTTCTTAATTTCTTCATAAACGCAACTTTGATTTGTCGGGGTTTTTCCCAAATACTGACAGTCCCATAACTTGAGTGCTAAAAACTAGTTCTCAATAAGCTACCATATTCCCAATGTCAACATTATGTACATTTCATGCAGTTACTAATGTCATTTTCTGAGACACTAAAAGTTACAGTCTATGTGCTGGATGACTGGGATACAATTTTTGGAACAGGCAGAGATTTTTTCTACACTTATACATGCAGATTGGGTGCATGGCCTAAAAAGCCTCCAATCAAATCAGTACCAGCACAACTTTCCCCACTGATTAAGTCAATCAGGGACTGAAAAGGACAGCAAACCTCCCTCTTGTGATGTAGTGTGGAATGCAAGTACATTTTGTAGAATAGTATATCTATATGCAATAGAAAAATGGAAAAATGCAATATTCATGTAATAAGTTCAGTTGGTTTGTCTATATGCAGCAACTAAAGAACAGCTGAATGGATTTTCATTAAATTTATTCTATGGAATTTCACCTACAATCTATTGACCATTCTAATTTTGATTCAACCCAGACAATAATAAAAACACATGCATTTTGAGTGTCAGTAATGCACAGCTCACTAAATATTTATGGGAGCAAAGAATGAAGAAATTCAAAACTATGTGCATGACTTATTTCCCTTAATTTGACAATGATCATTCTCTGAGGACATCTGAAGTTCTGCAGTATAAACCTCACATGATGCTGCCCGCACCTTCCACTACTTTTATTTAAATAACTATAGGAGTAAAATGTGAGGCCAAACATTGCATGTATGCTTAAATTTATTAATCTGCTTCTTGTCTCTGTCCCAAATTGTCATCCCAAACCAATTTAGCTTTAAGTCCATAAATCCAAATTCTGTACAAAATCTGGCTTACACTTAAGTACATTCCTGAATACTGTAAACTTTGAAATCTGGTATATTAAGATAATTATATGTCTCAATAAAATTTAACACATTCACAATTCAAAGAAGGTATAATTTGGAAGCAGTCACAGTTCCAGGACGTTCAAAATGCCTCTGTGTTTACTTCTGCATCAAAATACATTCTTGGTACATACACTGATCAATTATTTAAAACAAAATTATAGTGTAATTAGCAGTACAGTATACCAATAACCTAGTTCATAAGATCTGATTGTGATGATATGATCATGCTTTATTATTATCTTGTCACATGTTACTTCTGCTAATACATAACAGAGAAAATAATTAACATAGAATGGAAATTTTATGAGTTATTTCTGTTTATAAATCACACAGTAACTGATTAATTGTAACAGAACAGGAAATTTTTTATAAATAAAAATAACACCTAATATGCTAATAATCATTCAGGTAAAATAATGATTTTGAAATATCATACAAACATGAAATGTGTCCATCTTCAGTTATGTGCCTACAGAACCATCCGCCAATCAGCATCCCTCACTGCCAAATTGCCTTTCTGCATGTTTGCTGGTACAATTATGTACAAATATAACTGGCACATGGTGCGAACAACAGTAACACACATAACTCAAAGTTTTGTCACATCTGTATCAAATGTGGCTTGAAGATATACATCTCACGTACATCTCAGTCCGCTGACACTAATATCAGCAGCAAACATTTCAATAACAGTAGTGATTATAATAATAAGAGTAATAACAAGAAACATACAATATACTCATATCAGGCAATATATTAGTGGAATTAAAAAGATGAAGAGAAACTATATTGCAATGTTATATAAAGATGCTGTAAAAACGTGGAAAAAGTTAGTTTACCTTGAATGACTGCAGTAGACGAAGTGTTATGAAAAGAAAGTCAAGTAAGAAGAATCATAATTAGTGGTCTGTGCATGAAATAGTCTTATTGAATATAGGTTATGTTGTGCAATACGCGAAACATTGCTAGGGATGGAATGCATTCTTTCATTTTATGTGCAACTCAGTTAATGAAATTTGGCTATTCCTAAATTTGTAATACAATACAAAATATTTAGCAGCCATCATTGAAGGCTTAGAATAATTTCATACATTCTATAAATTTTGGTGAAACATTTTTATACAATTATTATCTTTGTTATAATTAACATTAAATATGAAAATAAAAATTTCAGCATTGTTGCTATGAAGCTTGTATATTGCCTGCAGTCTGCACATTCATCTTTAATTTAACTTCTGAGAGCCACTCCTGTGTTTGAACACAGACCAGAATTAAAAATTCAGGAAGTAAATTAGCAAACAGATATTCAATTGCAATCTTAATCCTGTGAACAGACAAGTGTCAGAAGGAAGTACCCTTCAAGACATCAAGAGATTAGATTAAATTCACAGTCTCCTCCTCATGGATCATTTGTAATATGAATTTTACCAGTGTAAAATGCAAAATCTAATATCAAATCATGTGGGAAAGGTTCAGGTTTTTATTAAGGTTGTAATAAGAAATTAAGTCCATGTTTTTCAATAAAACATGTCATTATGAAACAAGAAAATATAAACATCACATCTTAAAACTTTTAAGACTTGTATTACACGTGATTAACTGACCACCACCAGTGAGACAACAGAATTTCAATACAAACAAAAAGGTTTCTACATATTCAACACATTTCTAAATCATATTATTAAGTATTATTATTATTGATGATTAAACATTTAAATCAAGATGCAAATTTCAGCCAAGTGCCCATAAACAAAAGCAATGAAACACCTCACTAAATGCAATAAAAATTGTTCAGTCTTATCCCATCTCTAGCAACGTTGTATTGTACTGTAAGCTGTATGCACATGTATAGACTACTATGTAACTGTACTGAATGTCATATTATAGGGACTGCACTTGTAAAATATATTCTGAGTAAATGAATGTGTCCAAGTGTTCTTACTAAATCTTAAGGTACCATTTCCTCTCTCTTGTCAATCAAAAACAAATTAATTCTATTTGAACATGACAGCATTCAGCAGCCTGTCAGTTCCATCTAAGTGGAAGAACAGCACAAACAACTTAAAGTTCTGATGTTACATTATTCTGAGGGCTTTACTTATCTCTTGAATTATGAATGCCAGATAAAGAGAAGTACAAAACTGCTCATTATGAGGGTGGTGAAATGAACATACCACAGAAAGAATGTTCATAAGAAGTCAGCAACAATCCTAATTACCTTCATAACCACACACAATTTCTATGCTTCATTTCTCTCAAGGACTAAAGCTCCAGTCCACATACATTCCTGTATCTGAACTGATATTCTGCATCCTGCTTACACACCAGACAGAAAATTAAAATATTTCTCCTTTGATTAAATGTGTATGCTACTTTCTTGGTAGGCTTGTTGAAAATTTAAATCAAGAAAAACACCACAGAATGAAAGTGAACCACTTTTGGAATATGGCAAGTGTGTTATGGTAGAGCAGATATCCAACAAACATACTGGCAAAAGCTATGCTAACAGACTTCAAGCAAAGAGAAAAGAAATAAAATGAACTGGTAGGGTAATAAAGAACTCACTAACAAATTTGTGGCCACAGAAGTTCTGATGGCCACCACTGTGGTGCAGTTTTCAAGTGTGCTAGTTATTTTAATGAACTGTCATGTCTGATATTGGGTAGCTACAATTATATCCCTTCATACACCAACAAAAATTTTAGGTATTAAAATCCCATTTCAATGGTGCAGCATTTTCAGCAATTCACAGGACAACAGTCAAGAGAGGAACATGTGTTCCATGCCATCAATCAGTAATTTCAATCAATATAGCTAAAGCGGGAAGAGCAAGTAACCTGCATTCAGGAAATGTCACAATGAAAGATTCTGTGAAGTTTACTACAACCATTCTCTTGTGATATATTAGTGCAACAGGAGTTGGGAACCTGGCAACAAAACTATTTATACAATGAAGTGGAAGTGAAAGGAGTGTGTACTGAGTGACACAAAAGAAAGAGGCCAAACTTTAGGACTTTGGAAAAGAAGTGATTCTGACCACAAAGTGTTACATCAATGTGTAACTTCTGTGATAGTTATAGACTTAAGAGACATTCACTGCTGAAACAGTAACGGAAGTACGTAACTGTAAAGTCTAGGTTAAATGCTGAACCTAATTTAAACTTTGAAACACTTCATATTTAAAAACACAAAGTGGATTATTGATTTAAAAAAAAGCTGTAGATATTTAACAGCAGAACCACCTGAAGTTGCAGATATGTAAGAAAATTGTACATCCTATTCATAATTTCAAGATTCAAGGTCAAGGTAGAGAATAATTACTGAATTAATTTTCATTACAGACAAGTGTAAAATAAATGTTATTTCTGCCGCAGGTACTGGAATTTACAAGACAAGTACATCAAGGCAACAGATGAGTCACCCAGGCATACCCTCTTCCCATACAAGCATCTTATTCCAAGCACAATGACTTGTGACTTCTGAACACGATACAGTAAAACAAACGCACATAACTGTGGTGTACCATCACAAAAGATATGAATAACAGCTCAGTTTAAGATTAGGTGCCACATGGAAATTATCACAATAATCAACACATGATATAAGTACCATCACAGCAACAGTCTGTAGAGAAACCAGAAGGCCATGAGAGAAATCAGCATCTTAAGTAAAACAATTCACACTGATGGACCAAATATCACAACAATTTGTAAGTTTGATACATAAGTACCAATATAATTCAGAACCGTCCCTCACATAATTGCTACCTCAAAAAGCAGAGAAACTGTTATTATTTAAAAATGTATACTACACGCAATGTATGTAGAAAACCAATGAAAGCACTATGTTAAAATGTATTTTTATTCCATATTGCTTATCACCCCATGTGGTGGGTCCGTCACCACGGCATGGCACGTCCTCAGGTTGCAGATAGAGGAACGGCCTCCAATAAGGAGGGTAGCTGCGAGTAAATTGAATAAGCAGTCGCAGACAACCGACGAGGGGTGGTCCTCCAGCTTGGGGGTTGGGTGAGGTGCTAACAACCCTTCCCTGTAAAACACTTGTGTTAAGAAACAGTCACAAGTGGGATGCTTGCTCTGGAGACAAAACAATCCGGAGGTAAACTACTCCCCCACTCGGATCTCCAGGGGGGGGTGTTTCCAGGGGAAGCATCATGCAGCAGGCAAAGAGGGATGATAATAGGGACTTGGAACGTTAGGAGCCTGTATAGGGCAGGGTCACTTAAGGCAGCAGTGAGGGAATTAGTGAGGTATAAATTAGATGTAGTGGGTGTACAGGAGGTCAGGTGGGACAAAGGGGGCACAGTAAG
>Ga0136643_10014372_pt1 | contig 11877 bp, 6 predicted proteins | sample TergutLab28metaG_FD_96883 | JGI IMG/M metagenome (GOLD analysis project Ga0136643, IMG submission 96883) | Labiotermes labralis P1 segment gut microbial communities from Petit-Saut dam, French Guiana - Lab288 P1 (version 3) (version 3) | ecosystem: Host-associated > Arthropoda: Insects >...
AATACTCCTGGTACTCATTTCTGTTAGAGGCTGAGTCGACCCCAGGGCCATAGTGCGATCGGAGGGATTTTATGTCAATAAAAAATCCACTGACACCGGCTGGAATCGAACAAGCGACTTTCCGATTTGTAGCACAGCACCTTAACCACTGTACCACCGCAGTCCCCATTTCAGTAGTTTAGTAAACAAAAATCTGCCAAATTTCCACCGAGACGTGTATCAACGTGAAACACCGGTCTATGAAATTACAGAGAAGGGATACTAGAAGAAATAGAAGTTTTGATGAACTTTTACATCACACATTTATTTGCTCTGGTATTAATCGTAATACATCCACACCTAATTCCCTCGATTCTGCGCTCCAGATGTCTACTTGAAGTTTCTTTGTACACTTCTTTTAAAGTAATTTTTGGGCGCTTTCGAAAAATTGCGAAAAGCGACTATTAGCTGCGTCATGTACATTCGTCTCTCCGTCCGACAATGTGTAATAACTTGGCTCCCACTGGACGGATTTTCATGAAATTTGATATTTCTGTATTTTTCGAAAGTCTATCGAGAAAATTTGAGTTTCGTTACAATCCGACATGAATGACTGGTACTTTACATTAAGACCAATATATATTTTAATCATATCTCTCTCATTTCTTCTTAGAATGAAAAATGTTTCGGGCAAAATTAGTAAAGAAAATTGAAACATATTTTATGTTCAATAACATTTTTCGAAAATCGTGCCGTTTATGAGGAAACGTGGAAAAATATTTTAGACCCGGACAGCACACAGATGACAATATGGCGCGTGCGAGTACCATACCCGATATCTACGACTAGTAATATACGCTGAGGTTATGTTATATTTATCGCTTTTCCACTGCAACAGTGGATGCAAGAACGCGCCTCAATGTTACGTGTTATATGCACACTGCCTGTCTTGTTTATTCTAGTTTTGAAAAAGCCAGTTGTTGAGTCAGTGCCTTCAACAGTCCTTCAGATTATCTTCCTTAGCATGTAAGCAAAACGTCTGTGATTCTTTCTGTGGGAATGGTCGCTGTTATTTCCTTGGCAATAACGAATGCAAATAGTTAAAAGACACTGTCAAAACTCTGTAGTTATAATCGTCGTCCATTCGTTCAGTTGGCGTAACAGCATGCAGACGAGCAAACGAGTGGAAGTAGGGAGAAAATAAATATTTGTAAATTCAAAAGGAAATTTGTTTCCCTTGGAAAGCTATTGCTTAAAAGCCACTTTCTAATTATGTTTAACAAACACTCCAGTAGGTAAAAATGCGTGAGTTTTAAATACGCAAATACGCTTAGGTCATTACAATACACTGGAAAATTGTTAGCTTTTATATACTGTTTCGTAACGAAGACTTTTTATTGCGACAGGGCCCTGGCCCCACGCCCACACCCAGCCCTTGAAGGCTACTACTTGCCGCTTCTCTGCTCCTATTTACTTTACATATTACAGTCGCAGGCCATGCAGCGGTAGTCAAAGAGAGGTAATCAGGGATGCACAAATAATGGGCGACAACATTTTTTACAGTGACGCCTAGTACTCTCTGCACAAACACTGCAATTATCTTCCTTACATTCAAAAATGTTTCACAGGCACACGCACCGAGCAAAAAGCGCCAGGTAACGGTGAGGCACGCAGGTCACTTGTGAATGGTGGGTCCTCATGTAACTCTTCTAGTGCCTAGAATTTGGCTTAAACGTGGATATGGGGAAATTTGTAGACCTCTGCTGTTAATACTGTTTTCATATACCGGAGTTTAATGGACCAATCTGATACCTTTCGGGAAGAAAAAGAAATTATGACAATAATGTAAGAAAGCTTCAATTAAGGATCATCAACTCCATTTCTCATTCATTATGTATAATGTAAACATGCTATTACGTGCTGGTTGTGAAGGACGACCTGTATCGCAACTACACGCACAGCCAGCAGCGACTTTGCTGGTGATACTAGAAACACAATGGAGGGCTGGCATTGATTCCAGGTGCTCTGGATTAGGCAGTAAGAAATAATGTTTAAATAATTTAAAAGGAGAGATAGAAATTATACAATTAACTAAACGTTCCTGCTAAATTATGTGTTGTATTTGTGCCTATTATGAACGTGCATTTAGTTGTCAGTGCAAACTACCTGCAGTTTGAAGGAACCCAACAGCACATTATCTGTTACAAAAGAGTAATGATTGCCTTTGAACAGGCCATGGAGGTAATCGGGTTAGTAGAGGAATAATGTGCACCACGTGCATTAGATTGAGCTTATTTGTTACATAACGATTTAAAAATATGCCGCATCCACAGTGTATAAGTTCTGTCTGCAATGGATGCAAAATTTTGTATCTTCCAAGCCTTTTGACTAAACTGGAGGCGACTTGTGACAATCCATATGTGTATATGTGATGAACAATATAAAACAAAGTTACTGTGACGTTGAATAAAGAGAGACCAACTTGATGTCACTTGCTTTATTATTTCATTATTTACTGCTTAACATGTTTCGGATGTTAATACATCCATCCTCAGGAGCTTGCTACTTATTTGATGCGTTATTTCATGGTATCCGTATGCAGGCTGAAGCAGGCTGAAGCTGTGCTTCAACCTGCATACGGATACCACACCACCCCAGCCAAACCACAACGTAACACCAACACACATCGAACCAGAACAATACAACCCATGAAATAACGCATCAAATAAGTAGCAAGCTCCTCAGGATGGATGTATTAACATCCGAAACATGTTGAGCAGTAAATAATGAAATAATAAAGCAAGTGACAAGAAGCTGGTCTCTCTTTATTCAACTCTCAAGATGATGCACGGTCCAGTAAACATAAGATTGCTGTGACAGTTCATATTTTATAATTTGATCCCTTTCTCTGTTTTAAAGGCTTATTTAACGAAGCTGTTCCTAGCTGGCACTATACAGCTTGAGTGCCAGGACTAGTGAATGATTAAGTGGAAAGGATGTGGAAGGAGGCAAACATGGAATAATTTTAAGCAAGGATGTACAAATTTTCCGAAGTCTAACAGCCACCTCAAAATTTTAGTCCCCAGAGGGTTGAAACAAAACAAGAACTATACTGAGGATCCACAAGTATTGGGCGCTACCGTACAAAATTCAGTCGCTCGAGATTTGTACACCCCTGATTTTAAGTATCCTATACCATCTCAGAATATGAATGGAGAGACTGAGGAAATCGCCGCTAAGTAAGGATAGTATGTGTCGCAGACGTTATTCGAACTGAGTACCTCGGGAGTACAAATCAAAAGTGTCGCCATTTTAGCCAATTTACTGGCTCCTTTTAATTACTTCACGTCACGATAAACAAACCGCGGAATTTTTACATTCGTCAGAAATAAAGAATAAGTTACACTCCCAGGCATTACGGAATGTCCTGCGTTCGTCCTGAAATGTTCGCTTTTTCTTCTACCAATTAAAAACACACCAATCATGTTTTACTCTCGACATCACTTAATAACGAATAATATCTCAAAATACACTGAACAGAACAAAAAAAGCCTTGTTATCACAATTGCTACAATAAATTACAATAAATCCTCTAACAATCTTTCTTCTGTCAAGTCCAAACTTTTGTGTCGAACGCGTCATATTAAAATTACACACGCACTGGAAGTTTTCATAATCGTTCTTCTCCTCGGAAGCTGGTTAGGTTTTCTTTATCATGTAAAGTCAGATGAGCTAATTTCTCTTGCCCATTAGTTGGATATACTGTCTATACCTGGTCTATCCCCGAGGAAAGAGATTAGATCAATCTAATGCGACCAACAGCCCAAGTAGGTTCCGTAGTTTACATGACGATGAAAGCACAGCCAACTTCCGAAGCGGTGTGCTTCTAAACCAAGATGAGACGTTGGAAAATTCCCAATATACTCTAGTGTGTTTGTGTGTCTAGTCACCTTGTTGGTTCTCCTTTTAGGGAAAGAGAGCAGAATTGGACATATGCAATGTATAAAACTAATACTATTTAGCATACGTGTGTGTGTGTGTGTGTATGTGTGTGTATTAATATTCACGTTGTCATAGTATAAAATTTATGACTTTTACTGTTCCTGTGGAACAGATGGATTACGCAGCATTTGCCAAGAAGCTTTGTAGGACCAAAACAAAAAAATTTTGAAAATCGCAGAAAAGACGGTCGGTTGAACTGTAGGTCTAGGAATTAGTGCCGCAGTCACTGTTCGTGGATAACATGGGGAATACGGCTGAAGTGCAATGTGCTCTGCGCAGGGTATATCTCGAGCTATTTGCTTGCCCTCCTTCGTCGTCCGCTCCTACTTACGTTCATTATATTCGAGTCTCGGACATGTTTACTTTTTAAGGCATGTGGGGCCGATAAGAGGGAACGTAATGCTACTGGATACGGGTTGAAGTACACTCTCCACCTATCTCACAATTCGAACGAGACATGTTTCTTTTGTTGTCTCCTTCATTGTACCACCAGTCTAGTACAGACTATAAGTACACTTAACCTTATATCCTACGCTGATATTGCATGACCTGTGGAGTAATATTCCATTGAATATCCTCACATCAGATATTCTCTTACCTGTGTACGGTGCTTATGAGAACCTTGTGGTTAGTTCAGTTGGTTTGAATCGTTTTAATCTTCTTGGTTCTTCTTCTTCTAGTAGTGCGGGTATGAGCTCATTGGGATGTGTGATTAGCTTTTTCGGTATTTGTTGCTGAAGTGAGTTATTTCTGCTTTAACTGTGGGTATCTGTAGATCGGTGTGTAAAATAGTATTCGATACATACCATGGGGCGTTGACGATTTATCTGGGGGCTTTATTTTGAAATCTTTGCTGTATTTCAATGTTGGAATTACTTGCTGTACCCCAGATGGACTTTAGGATGGTTTTTGTATATTAGTAGTTTATTTTCTAGTGACAGCTTCGATTTTCTGCCTATGATCCAGTACATGCGGTGGAGTTGCAGTCCAAGCTGTTTTCTTTTGGTGAATATTTGTTTTTGCCATGTCAGCCTGCGGCCAAGGTGGATGCCTAAGTATTTTGCAGTTTCTCCCTGTGGGATATGTTGTCCATTCAATGTAACTGCTGGACAGGTTTCACGTTTCAAGGAGAAGGTAATATGGGTCGATTTATTTTCATTGGTTTTTATGCCCCATCGTTTTAGCCACTTTTCTAACTGATTTAGGTGGTGTTGAAGGTTTATAGAAGCAGTGATGGGATTTTGGTGTGAGGCTAGAATTGCCGTATCATCAGCGGAGGTTGCCGTCATCTTTTGATCAGTTTCCGGCAAGTCGGCTGTGTATATGGAATAGAGTATGGTTCCGAGGATGCTATCCTGTGGTACTCCAGATTGGATGGTGTGGAGTGCAGTGTACTCTTCTTGATATCGTACTTAAAAAGTTCTATCAGTGAGATATGACTTCAGTATCATGTATGCCGGGTGTGGGAATGCACATTTTAGTTTGTAGAATAGGCCTGCGTGCCAAACTTTGTTGAAGGCTTGGCTTATATCGATGAAGGCCGCTGAGCAGTAGCGTTTGTTTTCCAGGTCGTTGTAGATTTTATTAACTATTCGATGAACTTGTTCAACGGTTCCGCGTTTCTTTCTACATCCGAATTGGTGGGACGATATAAGTTTGCTTTCTTCTATGATGGGTGTTAGTCGCTGAAGTAGTATCTTTTCTATGATCTTAGATAGGATCGGGAGGAGACTAATTGGTCGATAAGATGCTATGTCGTCTGGGTTTTTCCCCGGTTTTGCGATCATTATGATTTGCCCTACTTTCCATTGACAGGGAAAGTATTCGATTCGTATTATGGCGTTATATATTTGTGTTATGGCTCGGAGGCCTTTTTGGGATAGTTCCTGCAGGACTTTTCCGGTGATTAGGTCGTAGCCTAGGGCCTTTTTGGGATGGATTTTATGTTTTATGACATTTTTAACTTTGTTAATCCGGATTTTCTTCATTGGTAGGGTCATCTGGTGTGGAGCATTTAGTGCATTCTTGATGGTTTCTTCTTCAATTGCCGATAGTCGGGATGGAAACGGTTGGAAGACCGATGCAAGGTGTTTTGCGAATGCAGTGGCTTTTTGTTTGTCTGTTCGTGCCCAGGTGTTGCGGTTTATGCGTATTGACGGTGTTTGGTGGTGAGGTTGCTTTATTTTGCGGGTGGCTTTCCATAACGAATAGTCCGTAGCCTCAGTTGGTGTTAGTTCTTGGAGATGGTTTTGGATGCCCTCGTTTCTGAGGGTTTGTAACAGGTGTTTTAGTTCTTTCACTATTTTGTTGTAACGTTGTTTGTCTTGAGGAGCTCTTGTTAGTTGTCATCTTTTGCGGGCGTTTCGTTTTTCTGCTTTATAGTTATCGGAGGTTCTTCTGTATAGGTTTCGTCGTTACTATCTGGGGTTGCTTGCCATGCTGCATTCTGTATTGCTTTGGTTATGTTTTCGACTGCTTCTTAGATATCGATTTCAGTTTTTAGAGTTATCGTTAGGGTTAATTTTTCGTCGAGAGTTTCTCTAAAAAAAAATTCCAGTCACTTCTTTTGCTGTATAATGACGATTTCTTTGGTTTTCCTAGTACGTGGGTAAACACTGTTATCAGGATAGGAGTGTGATCGGACGTTATTTCGAGGCAGGATGCCACTGCGAATTTTTTGGTGTCAATTCCCTTAGTTACGCAGAAGTCTAGGAGGTCCGGTATTTTGTTCGGATCGCTTGGCTAGTAGCTGGATTGTCTTGTGGAGAGGTGCTGTAGGTTGTTATTTTGCGTAACTTTAAATAGCTCTCTTCCTTTCGTATTTGTGAGTCGTGATACCCAGAAGCTGTGTTTGGCATTAAAGTCTCCTCCGGCAATGAAGCGGTGGCCAAGTGTCTTAAAGAAACGATCGTAATCTGCATACCCATTGTTATCTTTAGGAGGGCAGTACGAGACATGCAACATCACGTTCGTGAAACGGCATAATTTCTATGACGTCACACCGTTGTAACCCTTTACCGTTGATCTACTCGTATTATTATCAGTCTGCAGTGTAAAGTACAAATTTCGATTGCTTAATAGGCAACTGACCTGCTTTTGTACGCAATTTTATATCTGCATATTTAACAGAGTAATTTCCTAAGCCATCATGAAAATAAGTGTAGCTCTGTCATCATGTCTGAACACTCTTGTTTTTAGCCAACTGAATCTGTAATGTTATCTTACATGTAACATTCCGTGTGGGTGCTACTGAAATGCGAGTTGTTTTGAATGAAGATGTTCACAGGAAACGAGATGAAGGGTGAAACCTTCAATGATCCCTTGAGGTGTTATTGTTTATTGGAAACCTATTTAAACCAAACTTCTGCAAGCAAGATCTCAAAACCTCCAATCCGTATACAACACACTTCAGTATATTTCTAATTAAATTGTGTCATTCACTGAAGCGTATTACCACTTGGTGAATATTTAACAAAGAGAAGATAAGACTAATTTTCAACTACCTTATTTTACGTAACACCTGCCCACCGTTTCCTAACAGACCTAGTATTATGTAAGTCAACAGAATCAACGAACGGTGTTTAGTTCGGAAATTTTTCTTTTCGTGACCAATGATAGCACGTATAATTTTTATTCCGGTTGGTCTGTTAGTCTTATACATGAAAGTGTCTAATTCTAAACAGGTACAGAATTCTTATGAGAAACAACCAAAAACGAAATGTAGATATCCTTATTTATTATATTATAAACAGCGCAGCCTCCCACATGTTTCGGCCACCTACTGTGGCCATCTTCAGGGACATGTTCTTTGCAAGATGCATTACATAAGAGGTTAAAAGAGTCCACAAATATAAAATATTGAGTTTTGCGTAAAAGATTTAAAATCTGTGTTACAATAAAAAAATTTGATAAAATTATAATTTGTGTTGAATTGCGTATTCATATGCTGTGTAAAGTCACACACACACACACACACACACACACTCTCACATACACTCACACACACACACACACTCACACTCACACACGCGCGAGCACACACTCACGCAAACACACCCACACCCACACTCACACACACAACACACGCCCACACACACACACACACACACACACACTCACATACACACACCACCACCACCACCATCACCACCACCTCCAATTGGATGGTTTGACCTTACGCAACACACAAACACGCAGTTCAACACAGATAATATTTTTATCAAGTTTTATATTCTAATATATTTTAAACCTTTTACGCAAAACTCGACGTTTTATATGTGTAAACTGTTTTAATGTTCTATGTAAAATATCCTTCAAAAGACACCTCCCTGATGATAGACACAATACGTTGCCGAAATATGTTGGAGGCTGCGCTGATTATAGTATAATAAATTTACATATCTGTATATGAACCTGCTGGTTTTTTCTCATGAGAAATCATCAGTGCATGATCATGAATCATTTAAAAACAATTAAAAAAAGGCACGAATTTTTAATCAGATATTTCCAAGCTAGGAGTCGTGTCTGTAACTCTCACATCCATCAGTTATCTCTCCACGACAGCAAGAGTTGACACAGTATCTGTAAATGGCTTAGGTACAGATTCTAAATTATGCCTTATAATTAGCATCCATCCTAGTGTACCAGGTCCTCATATTTGACGCTAATAAAATTAATAACACGTTTATTGTTAGCCTTGTCCGCTGTGAGCTCAGGAGTCGACAAACGGCCTATATCACTGTTACTACAGAGTGTGCCGAAACGTTCGAACAATTCAAACATGATGTGGCCGAACACCGCAATCAGAAGTTTTGTTTTTTTGTTTGCTTCCGGATGACGGACGTTTTGTACAATACAGCCAAAGGACAGTCCGTGACACCGGACTATCACAGAAAGTTTGCAATATATTTTTACCGTATACACAATTTCATAAAATAATAAAACCCTTAAGGTGCACATTCGTGGATTATAAATATATTTACTATTCCATTCCACATGTTTAGGCCTTGTCGACAGTCTTCAGCGGTGCCACTTAACAACAAACATGTGTCCATCAATAAAACTGACAGCCTTATTAGTCAAGAGTCTAAAAGATTTATTTTAGTCCCATTTTAGTCAATTGTTATATAAAGAGTTTTCTCTTATATTTTTATGCGTGTGCCTCGTGATGGTTTTATAAAAAGCCGAAACATGTTGCGCGGTATGGTATGAACAATAAAAATGTCTGTAAATACTGTTGTAGATGTCACTCTGTTTGATCATAGGTCTGTTTATGCATCGCAACGGGATATCTCACCCTAAGAACTTCACGGAATTATTCGCGGCGGCGTAAAATTAATTCAGAACGATGCTGAAAACATCGGTCAAATGCTTTGACAGTAACAAGAGTATAGGAGACAGAATTTTCGGTTTGTACAGCCTTATTTGTACACCAACGTGTGGGTTTTATTTGTAGAAATATTTCACATTTACGCAAGGGTTCCCTGTTCGTAATCGTATGTCTAAAGTTCGTTATGATTCATGCCATGAATCGGGAATACTGACGTCATAAACTATGGCTTGAACAAATCAGTAACGAACGGTAATAAGCTATATTGTGGTAAATAAATCAATTTTTTCAACTAATTACTGAATAATTCACATAATAAAACTAACAAATGCAATAATACTAAAATTATATTTGTAGACAGAATCCATCAGAACCCCAATATGTTTCCATCTATCTTGATCATCTTTAGGGAGTTACGTTACATTAATAAAGTAAATATCAAAACATGGAAGGATTATTAAATACATTAAAATTTATCCATAAAGTGTCCGCAGAGATTATAAAATTCGTTGTTGCAGTGCGTAACTGGTTCGTGAGATATGGAGTTTGTAGTGTTATAGATTTTTACTATGTTTCTTACCAGAGGATATAAAGTTTATGGTCTGGTGGCCACCAAAACACAAACTTGACATCCTCCCGGTATTTAAAAGTCTTTCTGTATTACTATATAATGTTATTTCAGTTCTACAACCCTTTTTCCAAAAGCATAAAATTTCCCGCATACAACACTCATTCGGCAGAATACCCAATTTTTAACAAGGCTTCATGCAAAACTGCAATGAAAGTAAATGTTATCCCATTACGTGAAATTAGATAATCGCGTAAGTAGCCGGAATATCTCAGGCGGCACAGTTATCAAGTTATGGACTGGACGATCCGGGGTTGGATTTCGGTCAGGAACAAAAATTTTTCTGTTCTCCGAAACGTCCAAACCAACTACGAAGCCCAACCAACGTCCTTTTAATTGTTACAGGGGGTTCTTCCCCGTCGGTAAAACAGCAGGGGCGTGAAGTTAATTACTCACCTGAACCTAGTGCCGATGTTAGTAACAAATGGAGCTGGTCCCCCTGTACGCCTTCTTCGTGTGGACAGAGGCAAATTTACTTTCATTTCCAACTTTTATGTACCGCGTAAACTGAGGTATACGTGCATTCACAGTAAAGGTGCATCAAATTGAAACTCTTCCCTCTTACTGTTCTAGCTACGGCCAGTACTCAACAATATGGAGATCGGCGTCCGGTTCATTGGACTGCTCCAGTTGATCGCACGGTGGATAACTCTACCTTTCTACTTCATGTTGTCGCTGCAAAAGACAAAGACACTGCCACCCATTAGAGATCCGATTTTGTTGCAAAGTGCCTGTACATTAGCCAAGAAAATCAGAAAAGGCCAAGTAAGTAATGCTTCATAATAAGAGAGATAAGAAATGCTTAAACAATTTCAGTTGGAATGCCTGAAGGGAAGAGACCATTCGATAGGCCCGTCAGGGAGATGATGTTGACGAGAAGCATCTTAAATAAATACTATGTGTGAGAGTGTTTACATTCACCTGGGTCAGGAGAGGACCACGTGGTGGGGTGTTCTGAACACGTCAGTGGACTTTCGATTTATATATACACACATACAAACACACACATAGGAGAGATTTATTGACTAGCTGAGTGACGGAATATACAACACAGAGATGGTTAAGTAATAGAAGATGTTCTCACGTAAGTGGACACGTTACAAAATTCTGAGTAGCACACGTCCAGACTGCTGAAACACTGGAGTTCCATGCCAGCAAGGACCGTATGTTAATTCAACACACGATTGGGTATATCTGTTGTTCAATATAAACCAAAGATATGCATATTTTCTAATTTAATATTTTAATTTTTAATTCTGTGATGTCTTATACATGTTTCGAAACCGAGGGTTTATCTTCAGGAAGAAGGTTGTATATACAGGTATGGTATAGTACGTTGTACATGCATCAGCATCAGCAGTCTTGTAGGTAGAAGGGTGTGTGCAATACTGAAATCTAGGAAGTTGGTAGAGCTGATTTACGCTGTATAATTCCGTTGGTTTATATTGTACAATAATATTACAATGCACGGTGCAAAATCATGCAGTTGGGTACATCAGGCTCTATGTGTTTGGTTGATTAATTAAGAGATACAATCATGCCGACATTAGCCGGTTACAAAACCCTCGTTTGTAACATCGGAAGTGCTACATGACGGCGAAAATGGAATTAGTTAAATATAAACCTAACATCTCGAACCTTTCGCCTAATACACAAAGCGCGGGCGTGCGTGAGATTGTATGTACGTATGTATGTATGTATTACGTACGTATGTATGTTTGTATGTATGTATGTACGTATTATGTATTTATGTACTACGTACGTACGTATATGTGTATGTATGTATGTTTGTATGTATGTATGTATGTACTATTATGTATGTATGTGTGTATGTATGTTTGTATGTATGATTGTATGATTGTATGTATGTATGTATATATGTATTATGTACTATTACGTATATATGTATGTATGTATGTATTACGTACGTACGTATGTG
>Ga0136643_10014373_pt1 | contig 11877 bp, 9 predicted proteins | sample TergutLab28metaG_FD_96883 | JGI IMG/M metagenome (GOLD analysis project Ga0136643, IMG submission 96883) | Labiotermes labralis P1 segment gut microbial communities from Petit-Saut dam, French Guiana - Lab288 P1 (version 3) (version 3) | ecosystem: Host-associated > Arthropoda: Insects >...
TATTTGATGCTGTTAAAAAAAAAAAAAAGGGGACATCACACTAAAAGGATTTAAACCGTGATCAGCAAATCATACTATATGTGTTACAGGGACTCGTTTACTATATTCATTCATTTATTTGTCTCATTTCTTAACATACATATTTATTATGAGCTGTAATTAGCTTAATTCTATCTAAATCCTGGAGAGGAAGGGTAGGCTGGTAGGAACAGCTGCATCCTGGTACATTACATTAAGTTGGGAATGTGTTTTTTCCAACAATAGCAACTTGACTTGAAGGAATCCAAAATGATATAGGGCCCATATTCCACAAATTCTTATTCCTTCCACACCTACTTTCCTTATACCCTTTTAAACTAGGATACAATAATGTTGCAGTATCTTAGTATTAACCACCATGATAAACTGGCTTTAAACCACATCACATGAGACCTCAATTCAACTTCTCAACTTGAAAAATAAATCAAATCTTTTAGGTCTGCTCAGCATTTCCTTTCCAATGGCAATTTTCAGCATCCCACAGGTTTCTGTAGCAGTTCTGCCCAAAGTGAAACAGAATTTGATGCATATGCACTCTTCTTTGAAAGCCACTGATACCTATGAATGACTTCCCTGTAGTCCTAACTGACACCCTGAGACTTCTTCCTGTAGAGGCTGGTCTAAGAAAGAATTTTATAATACAGGGCCATATAATGTGGTTCAATTGAAGACTGAATAACCAATCACCTAAACATTACACCTGCAAGCATGCAGCAAGCAGAAGTGCAAAATATACCACTTTCATTAAAGAAGTGAACTACATATGCAAAAGCATACGTAAGCTGGTAGCATAAAACTTTTGAGAATAACAAAACAATTCACATCATTCAATGACAAAGAATCAAATAATACATTATGGATTTATTTTTACGACCATGCTGGGTATGCCTATCCAACCCACCAATAAATGAGTACCAGAAGGCATTTCCCCAAAGTAAAGGCAGTTACTTATCTCCATCAAGTGTCAAAGTTAAGACTGCATTCAACTTTACCTTCACACTCCTATAGACAAAAATGACACAGAACTTGGATACAATGAAGGCATTACTTCTGGGCTTATATTACCAAATTCTGGCTACAACACACTTTAGTGGAACAACCAGTCACATTTTTATACACCATAACCTTGTAACATATCCAAAACTCCTACCTTGCGTTTGATATGCTCCAGAAGATATGGATGACCCATCATGAAAAACTGATGTGCAAATTCCATCTCATCTTTTTCTACTTTAAGCCCACCACCTTCAATTGACACAACTTTGTGGAATCCATCTAAAAGAAATCAAATACTGTATTCTGATGTTAGTGAGGAAAAAAACCTAACCAGGAACACAGCACGCATATGCACACATCTACTTCCCAAAAGAAACAATGCAAATATGTATACATGGCACCACAAAGTCTCTTGACACTCACAGTTTAGTAAGTGTCCACAGAATAGTGATTTTTGCACCACTCTATATCTATGTATGTATGTATGTATGTATGTATGTGTGTGTGTATGTTGAAAACCTCTTAATGAACTGTAATTATTTCAGCTTTAACTGAAACACAATAAATTTCATCAAGGCATAAGCATGAAAACTGATAATTGTAACACTGGAAAATTCTCTGGTTTGTAACACAAATAAATTTAATCCTATAAATTGATAATACACTCAGATACTAAAGACCTGATGCCTCAGAAAATTTCCTTCATTACCAGAAAAAAATAAAAACTTGGAACATTTCCAGTAGCTCCCCCCCCTCCCCTTATCCAAAGAGATGTTGTGTTTCCAGCTGAGGTCATACCAAAAGCATCTTCTGAACCATAAAAACCTCATCAAATGCTGACAAAGTGATGTGCACACACCTCACATTCATTTAGATACTTGAATATTTTACCTCATATTATATGCATAGAAATCATGCAAGCATTTAACTGACAAAGAGTGCTGCAAATATGGATAACAAGAACAGTTTCACTTACACATGTTCAGCTGCCTCACAAAGCTTGCCATATTGTTGTGTTTATAATACATAGGCAAAAGTTCTCTGGAGAAACGAGCCTGGTTTCTAATCAAGAAACTTTCCCCACTCTGAAATCAATAAAACAAAAGATTCAGTTTGAATAAGATTCAGTGTTTTTCCTACCAGTATGTGCCTTTACGGAATAAAATTTCCAATCCAACAGTATTCCTAACACAGAATGACTATGTGTGGGAATGCTGGTTGATACACTGGAATGGGTTCAGGCATAATGTCTTGCTATAGTCACTATTTCCACAGTTAACACAGACAGTATTAAATGCACATCAATGCCATGTCTGTCCCAGTTTTTAGCATCAGCAACATTTCATGCAATTTGGGATGTTAGCAAGACAATGCTGAAACTTCAAGCAAAAAAAATGTGCATTCTTTTGCCAAACTATAGTCTGTACACTTTGGAAGCCTGCTCTGCCAAACAGCCCTGTACGTTCTTACCAGCCGTACAATCTAAGAGTAGCAGTAGTACACACTACTATAATTGACATGTCAACCTGTACAGATATGAGAGTGGCCTTCAGTTATATTTCTGCTTCTTTTCACCAGCATCACCTTTCCTCTCTTTTTCACATAGGTCACACTGAAATTCACCAGTGACAATGCACTATTAAAAATTTCTGTACATGAAATGTGCTACAATATCTCTGTTATGAGAAGTTTAAATGTGAATAAATATGTCACAGGCTGTGGTACTGTTTTATATGAACATACTGCAATAATAATTACATTTTCTTAGCTATTTGTATGGGATGCAATGATGATGCATTTGGGTATTAATGGGCTACAATGAAAAAATGCCACCCTTTAGAACTGCCACTGTCAGCCTGTAAGAACAGATATATTTAAATCTTCAAACTCCGTGCCACCTTGCTTATCTCTGGCATTATATTCTTCCACCATTACATGATATGTTTCAGTTTTGGTTTTAGGTAAGGATAAGTTCACGTGAGCAAAACAGTCACACCGCCTTCTTCATCCCCTTTAGCATCTCTGTACAGACAGAAAAAAATCTGATTCTTCATTGGCCACAACGAATATGTAACTACTTTGTGGTTATGTTTGATTTTCAGAAGTGTTCCAACAACCCTCTGACAGAATCAAAACTGCTCTGGAAATCACAGCTTTGGTACGTAGCCCCGAAAATATTTTTTAAGAACATAATTCTAGTAACATTTCTAATATATCTCATAACGAACATAGAATACCGCCGTAATATAAAACACTCTTCAACATTTTACGTCACCTTGCACCCCCGAGGTGTTCCATGGAGTCCAAAACCAACTCCTCTGGCAGAAGTCGCATCACATTACCAAACGGCTTAAATTACAAAACGTTTAAACTACAGGTTCTATCTAACTCGATATGATGAAAACAATAAATAAATATTAGCTTCACGAATGCATGGTTCGATGACAGCATATTTGAGACTGTTTATTACATACCGAACTCCAACATATCAGGTCGTTAGTTTCCGGATCTTCGACTAACTTCCAGAGTTTAGCCAGAAATGCAGGAACATTTGTTCCCAGTTCTTCGACGGAGTGCATTTTAACAGTACTAAATTTTACAGAAAACTTTTCTTTGAAAATTAATGCGCTTTGCAGAGTGTGCAAACAACACAACACACATTTCATCCGAACCAACTCTTCGCCATTACGCAGCACGTACATTCCATCTGTGGTTTCCACTGGTCATCTAGTATCGTATTTGTCCATATTTGTGGACAGCAATCTAAACTAGTGTAATCCGTGGATTCTTGCCCGACATCGTAATGTTGAACGAGCACATGGCGATGATTGGCTGACTAATTCGCAACGTTAAAAACGTTTCTGTAATTAGCAAATCACGATACCTACTGAAAGGTAAGATATGTGATGAGTAACGCTCATTTGATCCTCAAAACCTGAAACACTGTAATAATGATGACATTCTGAGAAAATAATGCCAAAAGTTTGTTATATTGATTCTAGCACTCCCCCCCCCCGCAATGCATTATTTACCGTTATTCACCGAAACTTATCAACCACACCTTCCTTAAATCTTATAACGGACCGCTGCTTATCATAGATGTATGATACCCCGTAACAAATTATGCATTCTTGCGACTTAATAGTTGTGCAGTTGTGTCCCGTTCACTTTCGTAGCCGCGTTGCTTGGGGTGTGATGAGACGGATGGAAAGCTATGACTTTAAAATCATTACAGTTCATTGTTTTTGAAACCTTTACTACATTTACAATGAGTTCATGAACTGGCATGTATCAGTATAATTTTGAACAGATGTAATACGTTGCGATAACATGGATACAAAATTAATTCGCGTGATCCTTTAACTTTCCCAAAATTTATATATGAATATAATAGACCTTAACGTATGCCATTTACGCACATGGTATGTGACTTCCCGATAGAATGTAATATACGCAAGGTGTATCCAAAGCGACTGCACGCAACAACATGCGTAAAGGCCAGAGTCAAAAGAGCATCAAAAATAGTTTTATAACGGACAGTTACCAGTATTTTCTAACATTTAATTAAACGATAAGAATACTGAAGCTCGAGCCAGTTCGTGTCTTGAATTATGAAGTTTACCGTATCGTGGTTCACACGGACTATATAAAACGCCTTTAAACCATTTAAATGACTTTCGCCATTAAGATATGGTCTCGGTTGACAATCTCGGAAGGAAATTGTGCGGCATTCTACAGTCCAAATCGTTTAGAGGTAATGATGTAGAATTTAAGTACAATGTTACTGAATACCAAAATAGAGGAAGTGTCAAAAAAAGACAGATTTTGATGTAAATATTGTGTGGGATTTCTACATTGTGCTACCACACTACCTTAAATTCTTCTGTTCACGGGTTTCATAGCTTAAAACCCTAGACGAACATAAAATCTTTGAAGGGCTATTCTAGGGAAACTTTAAATAACAGCATCCACTGCATGGTTGATGAACGTCTGCAGTAAAAGTGAAAGGGAACGTGTGTTCATATCCCGTAGGCGTATATAAAAAGAAGTAGGTAGGTAGCAGCACATGCTTGGTTAGAACAATTGGGCTACACTTGAGTCCATTCGGTGTCTACCACAATGATTTGAAAACGAAGAAGACTTCTTATTTCCATGACAGGGATGGCCTTTGAGATCATTAAGTCGTAGTAGAAATTAAATCCTCCGCACAATGAATGGACCAGTACGGCGAATGCTACGGGCTGAGCAATCCGGGGTTCGAATCCCAGTAGGGGTAAGATATTCTTTATTTCGTAACAGTGCCCAACCGGATGTGCCGCCCACCTAGAACCGTACTCAGTACTAGGTCTTGTTTTTTTTCTGAGGTTAAAAGCGGTTGGGTCATGAAGTTAACCATTCATATCTGTGTAGTGCCAATGCTAAGAAAGAGATGAGCTATACCTCTCCTCCCACTGTATGCCTTCATGGTGTGGACAGGGACTTTACTTTTATTTTACTGCAAAATATGTAATATCCTCTAATTTTCCCCTTTTTGATGTTGCATTCAAATGGATTGCACACATCTCTCCACAGATTTGAAAGGCTGTGGATGCATGTGTGTTTTGTCAGTTATTTTTAATTTAATTTCATTTATTTGCATTCATTGATCCATACTGGTACATGTACTTTGGATATGGAATTTGTCAATAAGTTAGATTAATATATTACATAGAATTTGTCATGACATAAATAAATATGTGTATAAAAGAACTGATAAACAGTAAATTAAAATACAGAATTTAAATACAGGGTTTGACATAAATAAATACATGTTTAAAAGAACTAATAAACATTAAATTAAACTACAGAATTTAATACAGGGTTTTTATATATAATTTTGTACATGTCAACAACAATCATGTTGTTGAAATGTACATAAAGTAACAAACTTTATTTAAAATATTTAATGGATTAATTATTGGAGAACACCAATATCATATGTAACATCTCTATCAATATACTCTTCAACAGAGTAAAACAAGTTTTTTATAAGAAACTTTTTCAATTCATGCTTAAATTTATTAGTATTATGTGCTACTTTCTTGATCTCAAGAGGTAGGGAGTTGAATAATGTAATACCTGAATAATAATCTCCTTTTTGAAATGTAGTTAAATTCACTGAAGGAACATGTAAATCCAATTTGTGATGGGTATTTATTTTATGCAGTTCAACGTTAAATGTAAATATATCCTTATGCTTTACAACAAACATAAGAATTGAGAAAATATATTGAGAATAAAAAGTTAAAATTCCAAGTTGACTGAACATTGCCTGACAGGAATCCATTGCTTTGACTTTCATGCTAATTCTTACAATTCTTTTCTGTGTTATGAAAATAGTTCTACTATATGACGAGTTACCCCAGAATATGATACCATAATTTAATACTGAGTGAACATAAGAAGTATAAATATGTTTTATAATTTTCAATGATAAGACAGATCTGAGGGAACGAAGTATGTAACCTAATGAATTTAGCTTTGAATTTATATGATCAATATTTTTTTTCCATGTTAATGAGGATTCGATTATAATACCTAAAAATTTAATGGAATTAGTTAAGTTGATTTTGCAATCAATAGATTGTGTGTTAACCGTAGGTCGGTAACTAATGTTTGAAGAAAACTACATAAAAGTGGTCTTATCATAATTTAATAGCATTATATTTGATTTAAACCATTTTTGTGTTATTTCTAGAACAAATTTGAGATCTTGGTTCATGTTCATTGAATTAGAGTTTGCTATTATAAAATTTGTGTCATCAGCAAATAGTATTGGCAAGGCAATATCTTTTACTAATTGAGGTAAATCATTTATATAAAATAAGAACAGCAAAGGTCCAAGAATAGACCCTTGGGGCACCCCATGCTTAACTAATTCCCAAGCTGAAATGCAATTTGAAGCATGTGAGGTTTTAATTGTTACTCTCTGGTACCGATTACTTAAATAGGATTTAATTAGTTCACCGGTTCTACCGATGATGCCATAGTACTCTAGTTTAGATATTCAAATGTCATGATTGTTAAATCACAAAAGATACCACAGACTGAGGATTTATTATTAATATGTGATAGAATTTGATTTGTTAATTTAAATATAGCCAATTCAGTTGAGCTATTTTTTTTTAAATCCATATTGATCCGTGATGATTATATTTAGTATGTTGAAGTAGTCTGTTATAAATAACTTCTTCAAAGATTTTAGAGAAAGATGTTTATAGGGATACCAGCCTGTAATCAGATATCTCAGTTTTGTTACCCTTTTTAAATATTGGAAATACTTGAGAAAATTTTAGCCAAGTAGGAAATGTGCCTGTGGATAACATCTTATTACAGATATAAATTAATGGAGATGAAATAAATGGTATACTCAGTTTTACAATCCACGACGGTACTTTGTCATACTCATAAGATGTTCTCCATTTCAGACTTTTATTTATTTCATAAATTTCTTTTTCAGTTTTATTGGTGGAAAAGGTTGCTGAAATGCATTGACTAAGTACTGCATGTTAGAATGTTTACTGAGGTCATTGTTGTCTTGTTTAATTATTTTAATGACTGATTCTTCAACAATGTTAGAGAAGTAATTATTGAAGGTTTCTGCAAGAATCTGAGGATTTTTAATTAGTTTTCCTTCAATGTTCAACATAGGTTCCTCACTACTATTTGCTCGTTTATTAGTTAAAGATTTAATTATACCCCAGGCTGTTTTTGTTTTATTTTCTGATTGAGATATTAATTCATTGTAATGTAATTTCTTTGCTAACTGAATAGTGCTAGTTAAGATTTTACAGTATTTTTTATACAAATGTTTCAAGACAATGTTATTAGACTTCCTACAAAGTAGACATAGATCTTTTTTGTGTCTACATGAAATTAATACACCTTTCGTGAGCCACCCTTTACACTTATTTCTGACCAGAGATTTATGTAGAGGAAAACTGCAATAAAATATCCTTAAATATGTATTTAAAAAATTATTAAATATAACATTTATGTCATTATCACTAGTGGAATCAAAAACATTTTCCCAGTTTTCATAGCTGAAGTTCATTTTAAATTCACTTATAGAGGAGTCATCGTACTTCCTACCAGTTCTAGCCAATCCAGGTTTAAAAGATTTATGTGAGGGGATATAGAGTGTGAGCATTTGAGCGTCATGATCAGATAATCCGTTATAATACAGTTCAGTAATAAAGTTTTTATTTTTACTTACATCCAGAAATATGTTATCAATTGTTGTTTCTGTATAAGCGTTTATTAGAGTAGGAAAATTGACTATGTAGTCTAAGTTACACGTCTTTAAGAGGGAAATAATTTGATATTTTTTAGTGTTATCTGTCATGAAATTTACATTAAAATCTCCACATATAACTAAATTGACCGGATTTAGAAATAATAGATTTAGTATTCTTCTAATTTTTTTATAAAGGTATCAAAATTTCCTGTCAGGGATCTATATATGGACAGAACACAAAAATTTAAGGGACTATGTACCAATCTTATCGCACACATCTCTATATCCTGTTCTTTACGGTGACTATTTAAGTTCACATTTATAAACTGATACGATTTATCAAGAAATATACATACACCACCACATTTGGTGAATTTCCTATAGTAATATGCACCCAAATTATAATTATCAACAATAATACTCTGAGTAACTTCTATTGATAAACGATGTTCAGACAGGCAAAGTATATGAGGAGGATCTTTTACCCAATTAATAATCAATTCATCAGTTTTATTGCCCAAGCCTCTAATATTATAAATTACAAATGCATTAATATACACTATGCTACAGGCAGAAAAGCTTGAAGTTTTCGTTCCTTGTTAAGAAACACAATTTCAGACAGTTCTTAATGCTTTCTTCTGGTAGCTAACTATGAAGTCAGGAACTCTGTCAGAGAACAGTTGCAATAAATATCAGTATTATATTCCCAGTCCTATAATTAGGTGACTTGTGGAGAAATGTGAAAGGTGTGACATCTTATTGTTATACACATGTAAAATTCCTGTGCAGTGATATTGTTTCTGTATAAAATGATTTTAGAAGTTTGCAGTTACCCTTGCAATGATTGTTCCCATACCCTTGCAATGATTGTTCCCATTACAGTGTGAAAGAATTGGGTGGAGGGCAGACATTTGCAATTCACCATACTCTAGGGGAGACACATAGTACACATATAAAATGTAAATACAAGGGAGCAGAGAGACAAGGGAGGTTGTGAAATAATTTATTTCAGAAGTTGCCACTAGTCATATTTTTCACATTTGTAACTAAAATTGGGATCTGTGTTGAGCACCTAAGAGTTTGGATTAAATTCATTTGTAGTTTTCAGCCAGCAGCCCTTTTCTGAGATTGATAACCCACCACCCAGTAGACAACTTATACTGTACAAATATATGCTGAGATATGTACCTGTAGATGGAGACAAAATGCTGTTGAGCAAACAAGTTGGTTGAAACAGTAACCCTTCTGACTTGTATTAGTGATGTGCCTGATTTGAATCTGAGCCTGGATGTGAGCTATCCTGACTGGGGTGTTCCGCATTTTCCCTTGTCACACTAGGCAAATTCTGGAATAATACCATAAATTAGGCCAGGACTGCTTCCTTCAACACTTTTCTGACCTTATTGTTTGCTGTCGTAGAGTGGTTTGATGCATAGGTTACTGACAGTGTTGTTAAGTGAACTACAAAAAATATGTTTTATGTGGAAATTCAAATTTCTCACAGTGGTAATGATGAAGGTTCAAGTCTTGTGAAATATGATGCCATGTTCATTGGTAAATATTTGCCAATCTGCCAGTTATTTGCCGATCAACATGGGGTCATAGCCCAGAAGACTTGAATTTTAATGGTACTTTCTTCTTTGTTATCAAATTAAACATAGGCTACAAAGTATAAGTAATTGTTTTATGGAATAAATATAGTTAGGACTCAGTTATGTGTCTTACATTATACTGCTCTAACCTTGAATGGAATAAAATTACTAGTTTTTGTTTGTAGAGTTTTCACATTCATTGTGTAACTGCTCACTCTTTCATCAGTAGATCATGAAATATTTCTTACTGGGAATATGCGTGTGGCATCTTGGAGGGCCACATTGTACCAGGTCACTAACACTTGAATAATTAATCACCAGGTTTTGTCACTAAATTCACTGTACATTTTTTTAAATGGATGTTGATCATTATACATAGAATGCCACACTGTTGACTTATGGAAAACAAGCAGCAATAAACATATCCCATCAGACAGAAGTATGACAAATTTCTAGTTATCATTTAGTAGTGAGTGTCATAAACAATGGAGTGATATGGTTTGATGTCCCACTTGTCTGAGGGCCAAACGGTAGGTAAGTCAGCATCACCAAGCTCAGCAGTACATAAAACTTGTGAAATTCAAACCTTGTAAAAACTGACTACTGTTCTGACTGGCTACTTATTCAAATCCTCCAGATTTCTATAGGTCGAATTTTGAATGTTTTGAACTCTGAAATCTGATTGGACCCCCACCCCAGTTTCAGTTACCATAGCCCATAAATTTCCTAGTGAAACCCCCTTTGTGCATCTATCAGTAGCAAACAACATGAAACCACTAAAGGCCATCAGCTTTTTGTGATTAACAGCTGTGTGCTATCCAGATGCCAAAGCATCAGCTGTCACACTGTGTCCAGCTACAAAATCTCTGCTAAGTTAATGAAATAATGGCTTTTTTGCCTAGCTTTCTTTCACAAACCCAAAACTGTGCTGGCTTTCCACTGATTGGCTGTCACATAAATTTTCCCACTACTGACCTGTTCTTAACTAACTCTCTTAACAAATTATAAAAAGAAATGTTGACATCCCATAGTGTACATGCAGTCTGACTTTCTCAGAAATGAAAACTAATTGTATCTTACCCCTCTCATCCCAATACATTCTTTCACTTCGTTTGTTTATGATAATAAACTGGAATCATTTTCTGGTCAATTCTGAGGTATATGACATTGATACTAGGCAACATGCTAATTTTCACCAACCTTCTGTGAATTTGACTAAATACCAGAACGGAGTGTACTGTTTAGGTGTTAAGGTGTTTAATATACTTCCTTTTTATATTAAAATAGAGTCTGATTATCCAAAGAAATTTAAATTGATTTTACAGAAATTTTTGTATGAAAATTCCTTGTATTCTTTGGATGACTATTTTGATCTTCAGGAAAGAGAAATTTATTTATATGTGATCTAAGTTAGTATTTGAAAGTTTGGCACATAAAATAGTTATACATTTATGTGTATTTTAGATCTTGTTATGTTTATACCGTAATCACATGAATGTACCAAGCTTCATCTGTTATGCAGTGATGTAGTAAATTTTTTTTGTCCAGTAAGTACCGTATACTTTTAATTTGTGTTTTTATATTATAATTTGTTATATTAATATAATTTATATGATGTTAAATCCCATACTAGGCCTAGTAACTAAAATTGTTGCACACATTTATTATGACTTCATTTCTTACTTCTTAAGCAAATATGACTATTTCCATATCCATATGGATTTTGTAATCCTGTAAGGATCCACGGAATGAAAATAAATTATATTATGTGATAGGATATGATATGATATGTGTGATCACTATTAATGTATCAACATATAGGCACTGGCATGTTTTAAGGAACCTGACATATGATTCTTATGCGTATTGGACCGTGCATCATCTTGATATTTGAATAATGGTTGACCAACTAGATGACACTTGCTTTATTATATATTGCTCAACATGTTTCAGACGTTAATACGTCCATCTTCA
>Ga0136643_10014375_pt1 | contig 11876 bp, 8 predicted proteins | sample TergutLab28metaG_FD_96883 | JGI IMG/M metagenome (GOLD analysis project Ga0136643, IMG submission 96883) | Labiotermes labralis P1 segment gut microbial communities from Petit-Saut dam, French Guiana - Lab288 P1 (version 3) (version 3) | ecosystem: Host-associated > Arthropoda: Insects >...
AGAAAACAGAGATTAACGGCTGTGGGGACCCGTTGCGCTGACCACGTGACACCCCTCTATCCGCAAAAGTTGACACTAACTTCGCCGACCGACGGCGGCCGCTCTGTCGGTATAGTTCGCGTGCGGACTAAGGCCACGGAGTTCATTGGAATTCGAAGACCAGACTGTCCACACCGTAGCCTAGTATCTCTGCCGCTCCACATTAACCGTCAAACAGAAACGAAAGTGATTTTAAGTTAAGTTTGTTTTATAGTATTTATATTATTATTATTTTTTTTTTGCTGCATAGGAATTTTCTGGCGGAAGGTCGAGGATCCACGGAACTTCCTTCGGGGTCACTGATAAAGAAAAACATAAGGTGGCCATTATTAAGTCACTGATAATAGACAAACGTAAGGCGTCCATTCGGGAGTCACCGATATAGACGAATATAATTTGTCCATTTGGGGGTCATGGAAAAATAAAGATGTCCGTTTGGGAATCATGGAAAAGGACAAACAAATCTTTCATTTGGGAGTTACTGACATAGACAAACGTAAGGTGGCCATTTGGGAGTCAGTGATATAGACAAACGTAAGGTGGCCATATGGGAGTCACTGACATAGACAAACGTAAGGTGGCCATTTGGGAGTCAGTGATATAGACAAACGTAAGGTGGCCATTTGGGAGTCACTGATATAGACAAACGTAAGGTGGCCATATGGGAGTTACTGACATAGACAAACGTAAGGTGGCCATTTGGGAGTCACTGATATAGACAAACGTAAGGTGGCCATTTGGGAGTCACTGACATAGACAAACGTAAGGTGGCCATATGGGAGTCACTGACATAGACAAAAGTAGAGGCCATTTGGGAGTCACTGACATAGACAAAAACAAGGTGGCCTTTTCTTTCAGTCATTTTTCTGTTACGCTTATTTTTATGTAACCCTTGAAAATGACGTCATCTGAAGTCAAACTTTTCGAGTTTTGCTGATTAAGTTCACAGTTTAATTAGATACAATACCGCATTTAATACTGCGTTAAATCAGTTTTCATCTGACGCAATTAAAACCTAATTAGCCGCAGCTAAAGCATAATGAAAGTGATGCTTCAGCCGTTAGGACTTTTTTATTTGCCCCTCAGATTGGCTGTACTGACTTAAGTTTTCGTTGTGTTTCCGAAATATTTGCAAGCAAGTGCTGGACAGTACAGTGAAGTGGACCAGAAACTTTGACTTGTGTACATACCCCAATTACCATTCGCAAAATATTACCCTTTCTCAGGTTAATGGATTTCGGTTGACGAAATAATCTTGAAGAATGTGTCAGGTTTTTCGTCTGACTTCGTACCTACCATTGCAGAAAGCGGCGAATCCAAATGTTACATTTTCGTGGCTTTTTTAGACAATGATGAAATTTTAAATACATAAAAATTTTGTGCAAGAAATGCAGCTGGCCGTATTGTCGGTCTGTGTGACAAATAACGCGATGTGTGAATTTTGATATTTTAGTTCGGTATTAAATAATTAAAATCACGTAAAATACATTTCTTTGGAAAGCTAATGACAACAACAACATTTACATATCAGAGATGTTACAGTATCCAGCGTTGAGCTTTCGACAGGAAAATGAACGTTGCATTACAACCAAATGTACCCAATTAACCGCTGAACAATACATTTAAATTAATAACGAATTAGTAAGCATTCGATTTTGTTAGAATGATTAGCATTTTCCAGGTGTGTAAAGGTAACAATTAGGCATTACTGCCACTTCTTCTGATCGCATGACGTACACGAACCACATTCCACTGCTTACAATACCAGACATTACCATTCAATACTCTGAATCCAGCCACATGTTTCTGTCACAGTACGAACCTGCCAAGTCATGTCATGTTTCTTCTTGCAGACTCTGACCTTTGATCTTAGGTTTTGGAATTTTTTCTTTTCAAACAGATGCAAAAGCATCATATTCGTTCAGAGATCCACGACTTCGTGCTGTAGTATTATTATTATTATTATTATTATATTTGTTACCACCTGTGTGCAGTGTATTTACAATTTTACACCTCAAACAAACCGTGTTTCTAAGGTTTACAGTGTTTCAGCTGTTCTGTATTCACAATTTTTACTACATGTAATGTTAATTTGCACGTGAAATATGTTTTGTACTTTTTCGTTAGTACTCTTTATTATTATTATTATTATCATCATCATCATAATAATAATCATAATCATCATCATCATCACCTTTATACAGGGTATTTATACTTATGTTCCTGAGACAAGCTATGTCCCTAGAGAATACAGTGTTGTAGCTATTCTGTTGTTACTATTCATGGTGCTTATATCGTTAGTTTCAGTGTTGAATCTATTGTACTTTTACATTAGTACTTTCCTAAGTATGTGTGCAGTGCCCAATATGGCTGTTTTCTAGAGTTATTATTATTATTATTGGCATGATGGGCTGAATGGACAGGAGAGTGAAAATGGAGTGATGTGCTTCTCTTTCAGGGGGTCTTTTTTGACTGAAGGCTAATAGATGCTTTCTTTTCAATTGGTCGATCTGAGACAGTTTCCGGAGCAAGTGCTGTCTTTCGAAGGAAAGTGGAGTTGTGTTGATTGAGTCCAGTGTTTCTAAAGCCTGAGACTGCATTGCTACGTGTCATGGCAGGTAGCCATGCTTGTATGAGTAGTTATTTAAATCTGAGCTTTCCCGATATCCAGGATTTTGTCATTGGTAGTTCTACTGGAGGGCTGCCTAACTTCCGCCCACAGGATGGCCACATAATTCATTAAGGACTCATCTGAGGGCTGCACGTTTGTAAACACAACCATGTAGACCAAAATCTGCATGATTGTGTTTGTCGGTTATTGGAACACTTGCGTTTTACGACACGCACCACGGGAAGATGTCACCGAAATGTTAACATACTGAGCGGAAGCGCACATGCTATAAACAAAACACATAAGCTTTTAGTTGTTAGTAAGAAGACTGGGGCACGCGGTGGTGTGGTTGGTTAAGGTACTGCGCTACAAGCCGGAAGGTCGCGGTTTCGATTCCTGGTGGTGTCATTGGAATTTTTCATTGACGTAATCCTACCGGCCGCACTATGGCCCTTGGGTCGACTCAGCCTGCAACAGAAACGAGTACCAGGAGTATTTCCTTGGGGATAAAGACTGCCGGGGCGTAGGGCTGAAAATCTTATCATCTTCATGTGCCGCTTGTCGTGAAAACAGGGAGAATCAATCTCCTGGAAACCTCAGGGCCTCTCCAGGCCTGTATAGGGACTACTTTAGCTTGTTTTACCTTTTACACATAAGTTAATCTGTAAGAAAACGTAATTGACATGGTACTGTATGTGACTGGCAGTGAGAGTATGAAGTAAGAGCAGAGATTTACCTTGAGAAAGAAGAACTATGGCATATCCACAAGGTGTTAACTATCCGACCAAACACAACCATACGGATCTAGCACAGCTGTCTTTTGTCATACACTACCACGTGTTGATCAGCCTCAGTGCTGCAGTGCATATTAAAAGACCAGATCCGTCTGGCTGTGTTTGGTCCCATAATTTACAGCTTATCGACAAGAAACTCAAAAAACGAAGGTGTCACCCAAGAACAATGGCGTTGTGAACTACCGAATTCTGATATTTCATGAACATCTCGAGATGTCAGTGCAAACAAAACCTGCAATTACGGGTGACAGTCGATAGCACAGTCCAGTGGTGTACAAATCCTTGGCGCCGATTCGCCAAAACGAGTAATTTTTTTTAAGGTGGCTTCAAACATTTTGGGCCCTCAGTACGCAATTTGTTTCGTGTCCACTTTCTGGCATCTAAAATACTGGATAATTTCTGGATAAACTATCAGTCGATGACTGTGGTTGTCTGTCCCCGCATTAAGGTACTGGCATCTCACGGCATTGTGCATAATTTACATGTAGTTATGAAAGAGTGAATACGAATCCTATATACTCAGTTCATAGAGTGTCTGCGGGTACAGTTAAATTCCACTACAGGATCTTCCCATCAAAATCATACGGTATGTATTAACCGGTATCACTCTGTTCTTGAAATAATCGCTAACGGGCTACTTGTACCGATTATAAGCGATTTTCATAGAGGAGAAAAAAAATTTGTGACTGTTACAGTATTTTGTATCATCTCATGTGAAACGTTTCGAAAACACTACGCGAAATTATTCGCATTACGCAATTTGTATCCGATATTTTTCATAGAATTTCTGCAACTCAATTTTGTTTTAAAGCAGTTTTCTTCGTCAGCGACTTAAGAGAACTGGAATAAATAACAGGTTAGAAGTAATTATTGTGTAATTTAAAGATACACGTTAAGGTAATTATATTAATGGATTGTTTACCTTCGCTCTCAGTTACGTGATTATGAAGCGTGGAATGGTAAGACGTTAGGTGAGTAATGCACTCGACAGCAGCTGTGGTGTGGATTGTCCAGCTGATTAATTAACTGGTACGCCGTGAACATGTATGGAGGAGTGAATGTACGGCCTCAGACATGCTTGACCTCAGCTTAATGAAGCGAAATAAGTTAAATCAAATAAACACACGAAACAGCGCGATGGAGTTACATAAACAAAATAACTAATTGGCGGGAATTACAATATAGAAGGTAAAGCAATGTACAGGCCTGGACAGGCCCTGGGGGCTCCGGGAGGTTGAGGTTCCCAGATTTCAAGACAATCGGCACAAGAAGGTGGTTGTCAGCCCTGCGTTCCGGCGCTGTCCCCAGCTCAAGCCGTCTTCCTAAAGCGTCAAATTGTGCTACGATTGGCGAAGAACAGACTGCAAATAATGTGAAAAAACAGAGGTTGAGTCTTAATTTTTGAACTGTTATCATGTCAGTGTTGTGGAAGGATTGAGGAAAATCACGAAAATTATAAGTAACGACAACCTGTTGCTGTACAGAAATTTCCCCAGAACGAAACAGGAGGGCTACGATGTTTGTTAAAGTGTTACAGTTGGTACAGAAACGTTTAACACTATCTTACTTCTGTTGACACAATACGTATTCGAAGTAAGTTTCACCCGACATGTTCAGACTGTCAGTAATTGTGCTGGTTTCATTTTACATAATTAGTCGTTCAGTAGTTCTGCCTACCTTCTCGAACTTCTGACGTTTCCATTCAGAAATCCATCCTTCCTTGTGTATTACGTCGCTTTAGTTTTGAGCCACTGACGTTTTGTAGCAGAACAAATGCAGATAAATGCAGAAGATGGCATGAAGATGAATTCTCTTCAAGTTCAATGTCTGTAACAGCTTTTAACGTTGGAAAATGAGGTAAAATTTCAGTTGATTACAGGCAAATCATGGAACGGAGTGAGAGCAATAACTCGAGAGGTTAGAGAAGAGCTGTTTGCGAACCCTCTGCAGCTGCCCTTCGGTGGGGTTCGAATAGCAGTGAGGAAAAGTGAAGATTAGGTGACCTGCTCGTGCGAATAAGCACAGGTATTATAGTGTGGAGACAAACCTCGCACATATTCCAGACGTGTGCACGAGATTAAGGTCGGTAAGCAGCTTAATGCTCTGGCCGCTATACCCCCAGACAAGGTGGTCCTCAGAGACTATGTAAGTGTACCAGCAAAGAGTTTCGCCTGCTGTCTTAGCCTGTTAGCCTGTTGCTTCGTGACTGTGATAGCCCAGGTGATATTATAGCAGACAGGCGCTGTTGTTAAGCTGCACTGGAAAGTAAAGTCATGTGCCAATTACCTCCAGTCATCACAGCAATTGAAAGGCTTTATTGCCATCTCAATTCAACCGCCGTCAATTGAGGCCATTTCTCGATCCGTCTGTGATGTTACCGACACTGTCTTCACCAGCGGATGATGGACAGACAACTCTAATTTCGAATGTGAAAGACAGGCTATGCAGTTTCTCTTCCTTTGGGTGTTTGGTTTGTATGTACGATGCTAAACAATGGAGCAACTGATTGTGCCACGTTTTGGTAGAAAAGAGATTTGGTGTGACGAAAGGATAATTATTGTTTGTTAGTAAATAATGCAAGTCAGAATAATCAATCTTGATTAGTTATTATTTTAATATAGAAAGGAACAGTATCGATGTCTGCGATTTCTCTACATCGGCTGACACTCACGTGACACAGCAGGAAGTCGTGTCTCTGGTAAATCCGTACTTAAGATTCCAGCATGGCAATACGTGAAAGGTAAAGCTCACCCTATAACTGCCATGAAGGCACAGAGTAGGGGGAATATAGGCCTAGCGCTACTGTTTCTTTAACCTTTGTGTTAGATACGGGTGGGTGGTCAACGTCACGTCCCGGCCGCTTTACCCCCGGGAATGACTTGGTACGCATTGTATAAGAGGCTGGGTGGGGCCCAAGGCCGGTTCGGACGGACACGGAAAATCTCGCCCTCACCGGTATTCGATCCCCGGACTGTCCAGCCCTTATCAAGTCACTATACCGACTGAGCTATCCTTGCCCACAGCATGACAATAGGGTGAACTTTCAAGGACGCAGTAAGATTAACTCCACTCCGTGTTCCGAACTGTGCATCAAGGGAACGGCCAAGATTGTAATATCCTTCAGAGAGAGAGAGAGAGAGAGAGAGAGTGAGTGTATTTGGAATAAAGGCAAGGGTAACTCAAATAAAGAAAAAGATCTTTGCGATGATAACCGATATATTACTGTGTCTAAACAAGTAAGGCTGTAACACGATTATATTTTTTCAACGAAAAGTATTTTAAATTTTCACACACCGCTAACCTCTAAAGTTGCATTTTATATATTTATTCAACAAATAAAGGTACTAAATATTTTAAACATGGTATATACTCTCCGTTTTTTTATCTTCAAAATGCAGTTTGTTTCATAATTCTAACGTATTTGGTTCCTGTATTATTCACATTTCATATATAGGGTGTGCTAAAATTTAATAAAATAATTCCGGCGCCAAAAGGTTAAATAAGGTTTACAAATTAGCGTTCCACTAGAGCTGCGGCGAGCCCATGTTGGATAGTGTTGGGCAAACTGGCACTGGGACAGGTTTTTCTCCGAGTACTTACTTTTGCCTTGTCTATATTATCCCGCCAATGCTTCATACTCATTAATCTACATGTTTCGAACCTTATTTGCCCATCATCAGGGAATACAGTAACTGTATATACGTTTTCCTTGATATATTGGTCTCCTGCATGTAGAAGAACTGGTAGTAACTGAACTTCCAGCAGTTCTACGTGCAACAGACCGATATATCAAGGAACAGTTATGTACTGTTACTGTACTCGCTGATTATAGGACACCAGGGCCGTAAATATAGTTTTTGGTTTAAATTATTGTAATTAAACTGTAAAGCACAGAATGGGGAATGTGAAGTGACCATGTTACTTTCCTTATAATCCGCACCTTTCCTGTTTTCTGATACTTCGTATCTAGACAAATTTATTACAATATGCGTCTTTACTAATTACTGACACAAAGGGTACCGGGTCAATCCCGGGGGTAAAGCGGCCGGGGCGTGGCGCCGAGGTTAAACAAAGAGCACAGCTGTACATCTACTGCCACTTTGGGGCCTTCTTGGCCTGTTCCAGGATGAATTTTACTAATTACATCCAGGCCTATTCCGTGCCGTCACTATTATCTTACAAATAATACCTTAGTAAGTATAATGTGTATATCAAACGAATACAGACTAATGCACTCATATATTACCAAGTCACCAATTTATTAAGAATATACGTCACTCCAACATGTTTCAACCCTCAATGTGTCATTTTCAAGGAGTATATTTGGTACATTCTAGCAGCAAGTTCAACAAAATGGTTCAACAGATGTAAAATTAAACATGGTGTGTAGCGTGTAGTGTGTACCGCAGCAGCAATATGACTGCTGCTTTGTGCACAATACATTAAGCAGGAGGTTGGGTGGACCCCAGAGCAGGTCTGCACGTTTTGAAGAAGAGACAAATCTCTTGGCCTAGTCAGGATTCGAACCCCGGAAAGTCCAGTCCGTATCTGGTCAGGATGCCGGTTACGTTATCACGGATTCGCGTAGGCTATTCTCTCTTAACCTGGCGCCTATTTTCATGTTGCAGTTTACAATGAGCAGCCAGAGCAGGACAGCCTGAACGACCCGAACTCTGGCCCTGAGCCGGCCACGACGCCGGCGGAACTGAACCCGCCCGGCAAGCACCGCCACCACAGCCGCCCCAAACTACGAAGTGGCCGAGCGCTGCTGGGCATCCTGGCCTCAGGCAGAAGTTCGGCCCTCGACATGTTGGAGCACACCGAGCCTTTGTGAGTGGCTTGATTTAGAACTTGGGGGACTTGCTAAGCTAGAAACTTGGGTCAGGAGGTGCACAAGCGCACAAGCTGATGATTTGAAACATATGTATTTCTAGGCTTCGATTTTCTTCGACTCTGTCGACATCTGCTGTAAAGTTGTCGTTCCAACCAGCGAGAAAACCAACCAACAAACAAACTAACCACAAACGTAATCGTGTTTCCATTTACAAGTTAAAATTTTCAGGTATACGATGCGCTTAACTGGGATGTGAACACTGTGACATCGAGATGAGCTTGCACTAACGGGCTGGGCTAAAGGCAGTTGCTGCATGCAGGAGAACTTCTATCGGGCAGTTAGACCATTGGGGGGGAAGTCTTGGTTGGATGTGTGTCTGGGAATTGAACCGAGGGGCTGTGGCTGTGTTGGCAGCAGCCTCTGCTATTGTAGAATTTTTCTTCGACTTCGGGCTGCCATTACGAAGGGACGAGGGCCACGCCCCTTCTTTGATTATGTCGTGTCATTTGCCTACCAACTGAATAAAATCACGTAAGTCCTGTCAGTGCAGTCTATTGGTGTTAGCCACTAAATACTTATGTCCATTTGGCCACCATGTTGCAAACAACCTTTCTCTAGGGATGGAGCATCTCTCTTTGAAGGTCAGTGGAGAGGACCTCGAGGGGGGTTACTGGGGACCCTGGAAGATATGTAAAGAAAGGGTCCTGATACGAGCATCTCTCTCCACGTGGGTCCCTTTACGACTAAGGGGAACATGGAATCTGAAAGGGGGCTCGTATACAGGGACTGTGAAAGATGAATGAAGAAGGGCTCTAGAAACGGGGCATCTCTCTCAGAGGGACCCCATGACGGGGATCTGGAGGGAAGGCTCCTTTACAGGGGACCCCGAAAGATATGTTATGTAAGGCTCTGGAAATGGGTGTCTGCTTCCATAGGGCTCCGCTTGTGGGGAACATGGAGGGGGCCATCTTTTTTTTGGGCCTTTGAGAGAAGGGAAAAAATTCTTATTTAGAGGAATTTTTATGAGTATTTCGAGCGATATGCAAAAATGCCCTGTAAACAGGTATCGCTCCATAGGGGCCCTTTTGGGAAACCTGAAGGGGGTTAGTTTGCCGGGACATTTTGAGAGAAAAGAAAAAGTATATCTGGGTTCGTTTCTTGGACCCAGAGGACATTAAGATTTTAAGTCTGGGGGCCATCTGGAACTTTAGTAAAGGAACAGTGCTCTCCTGAGCTGATATCAGATAATGGGGCACAAAGGACCCGTCTATAAGGCCTAGGTGCATCGGGACCTTAAGGACTCGAACACAATGTCCATCAATTAATCAAATTCGAAAACCGTTGTGCATTTTCAAGTCACGTTACAGATAGAGGACGGAAGAAGTAAATCGCGTAAAACGAGATCTGTCCGTAACACCGTGTGCGATGTGATTGTTACTTTTCCTGTGAAGGAAAGTGTTACTTTCATATGGCTGCGTGTAAGCATCACACGACATTACGACCTTGTACTTGTCGTGCAGGCTCTCCGTATGTTCAGGAAAGGAATGGAGCATATTCAAAGGGATATACGGAGGAAACAAACTTGGAAACAGTGAAACTAATCAGAATACAGCAATTAATAAGAAAACAAGAAGATATTGCAAATGTGTGCGATACTGTTTTCACGATTCAGGGGTGCAACCAAAACATGACTCAGTTCTCTTCTTGCACGTCATATTGCGAATCATCGTGGGCCAGATTCTCTTGCTGCGTTCCAACGACTGGTGTATTTTACAAAAGTTGGTACTTATTGGGACTTGCTACGAAGTGGCAATGCTTCACATGTGCCATGTTGGCCACTTGTCCATCACTTACCGACAGTTGATACATGTGAGAAGTCCGAGTGCTCGTAATTGCCGTGCGTTGTTGCGTTTTCAAGAGCCGTTTAAAAGGCTAGATTTTTAGCTCCGTCAGGCAGTATTTTGGAAACAGACAAGTTAGTGGCGTGTGGACATAGATTTCATTTGGATCCGTATACGGTGTGCAATTATTGATATGTTTGTCAAATACACCTGCTGTGAGAGGTTGGGTTTAGGTTCTGGCCTTAGTTCGCTTTTCACCCTGTTTCTAATTGAGTTCCTGTTTTTTTTTTGGTTGTGTTTTATGTTGAGGTTATGTACCGTGCAGACACGAGTGGAGGGGAAAAGGCAGCTAATTATAATCTTCCACCATGTCCATTATTTACGTCATCTGAGTGTAGACACTTGTAATTTCTTTGAAGCATTGCAGACACGCCATTTATTTGTTGTGTATTGATTCTGCACAAGATTGTTATTTTCGACTGCCGTGGGTCTTGTTGCAGCTGCCACTTATGGATCCTCCTCAGCTCTTTGTACGGGAAACTGGTGGTGGTCCTTATGCTGGCCTTCTGCATCACAGAGGTCATGGACAATTCCATCAAATTGCTCAGCCTCCAGGTATGATGACACATATCAAATTAAAGGTTAATTATTTTGTCTACAAATTAGGAACAGTTTAAAGTTCATTACGGCTTGAACATGCTGAAGAGTGATGATGGCGGTATATTTTATTGACATGTAATTTCTAGTGCCATGTTTTGACCGCTAGTTGCTTTCATAATGAGTTGCATTAAATTTTATTTTCATTTCTGAAGACAGCAGCTGAGATGTCATTGTGTGAGCTTTAAGGATTTCAGGCTGACAAACATGGAGACTTTTTGCTTTCTCATTTAATGCTTCTTATGACATATTACAATCTTCCGGAGAGCAAAGTAGCTTCTTGTTAATACATTTTACATTGTACATTTGCAATGGCCATGCCAATCCTGCAAATAACTGTGCTGAGAGAAGCCCTTCATGAGAAGCTAATGGCCTCTCAGCTGGTCGATGAGTTACACACTATTTAGATCATGTGATGGATCATCTCAGATCTGTGGTGAGTCTTGGATGTGACTCTGTGTGTTTTGATAGATGTACAAACGTTTTAGTGGAGCCTGCTGTCTCTTCCTTGAAGGTAGAAGTTCTGCCATGAAGATGAATGCAAGAGATAGCTGAACTTTATTACCACATACCAAATTACATACCGTCGTATCCTAGATAGTATTAATAGATATCTGCGAAGATTTATGTACGGAAGATGGGAAATAGTCTATACTGGTGGTTATCAAAATGTGGTCTGTGGACTGCTGGGGTGTGTGAGAATTTTTATGTTCATCTTTTAAGTGAGAAGGAAACATATTTTCATGTTGGATATTTTTAACATTTCACAGAATTGCTTGTGTGGAATAGTTGCATAACACAATGTAGACTTTGCCTACAGGACATAGTATTCTTGCCTGTGGGTTATTCCCAATCTTAGTTTTTTTGTGATTACTGGTAGGAAAATCATAAATTATTTGGTAAATTTTGACAGTGACTTAATAAAAGTTTTTAGATTTCATATACAGGGTGTTTCACGACTTTAGGGCATAACTGCAGGAGGCGATTTCCTAGGTCTTTGTGATCAAAGAAGTTCATATAAACATGTGTCCGATTTTGGACGGTTACGGAGTTATGACCGTTTGAATCTCGGAATAGAAGGTAACGATTACTGACAATAA
>Ga0136643_10014376_pt1 | contig 11876 bp, 8 predicted proteins | sample TergutLab28metaG_FD_96883 | JGI IMG/M metagenome (GOLD analysis project Ga0136643, IMG submission 96883) | Labiotermes labralis P1 segment gut microbial communities from Petit-Saut dam, French Guiana - Lab288 P1 (version 3) (version 3) | ecosystem: Host-associated > Arthropoda: Insects >...
ATATGCTGCCACAACACCCTGTTAATATAAGGGAATTATTTTGTGAATGTTTTTAAAATGACTTTAGCAAGGAACAACGTAGCTCCCTGAGGATGATCTTAGGATCGAAACATGTCGGAGCGACTTTAAGTGTTTTAATGTGAAATTTTATATAGTGCATTTGTTGGTTAATAATTGAAGTGATTCTACGAAATGCACGGTGCGACAATGAGGATAGGTAAAAATGCTGTCCGATACATTAGCGTGTATCTACCAATTTGCGTGGGATTAGTGAGCAGAAAGTATAAACTCTGTCTCCTTTCTTCTGGTTTTTTCTTCTCTACAGCAGATAAAACGAAGACCACCAAAAACACAAAATTTACTCCTTGAGCTTGCCAGGGTTTACGACATATGAAACTCTAAAAGCAAAGATGCCCTCGAGTTTCTTGACATGTTTCGACACCTCATTTTCTGTTTTCTCTAATTAATATGTTAAAACTTTAATTTCCTGAATTTAATATTATACTTTTATAAAGTTGTACCAGTTGTTTTAATTGTAATTTGGAAAGCGAACAACAGTAAATGTGCCCGAAGAAGAAAATTTTATTTTTGCATGTCCGTTCGGAAACTCAACTGAGTTAAGTTCTCATAACACAGACAGTAAAAAATATCTACGATTAACTTATGATTTCTTTTACGTTAATCATTCATCCAAGACCCAAATGTGGAAATAGATCTGAGAGCAATATATACATAATACATGTACGGGGTGGGGTGTTTTGGGGCAGATGGTTGTGTATGTGTGTATGTACGTATGTATATAAGAATACTGCAAAAGCAAATATAATTTTTTCATAGTTAATTTAAGAATGTATGCTCAGCATCAACGTTTAACTATTTCGAGCCCACAGATAAAGGAACATACCGTGCCCCTTAGCTTTAAGAATCTCTGCATTTTGCGACAGGGAGTATTGTGCATTTTGTGTAATATCCACAATACACAACGATTATTTTCCTCAGCATCATTAAGTGAATCCTATTTATGTACAGGGGTCAATCATCCATGACCTGTTAGAGGAAGACAATACCCTCTATCTAGTTTAGGACCACAATTTTCAAATATAAATTACACAGATGCCATTCTTCAAAGTTTGGGCGTTGAATGTGATGGCGATTTGTATTCATGAATAGCAACGTGTGCAGAAAGAAATGCTTGTAGAATCTTTTAAGATCCTGGACGAACTGAAGTTCAACATGAGAAACGTTTGAATAGCTTCTTGGTGAGAGTCAAACCTCGGACCTGTGAAAAAAGTTACTAAGCAGACTAGCTAACCGCAATGTCTCCCGATGGTTTTCCGTACTTTCCTTCCCATGCTTAACAAAATATCAGAAACATTCCAGCCTATTCTGTTCTACAGTTAGGTTGCTTTGTATTCGCATTCCAGCTGTATGAATGTTGAACATTTGAGCAACTTCTGTACTTTAGGGCAAGATGAGTTACTGGCAAAATCTCCCTCTGAAATGTTCCATTCTACTTGTATATACATGATATGTCTGCAATTTCTTTTTGCTGCTGCTGCCAAAAGAAAAAGGAGAAAAAGAGCAAAAAGAAGTTAGATAGAAGAAGAACAAGTCTCGAGTCTTTTCCGCGGAGATTCATTTATCTTCGGACTAATTGCGCAGGCTGCATGCTTTTACGTCTTGTAAAATTCCAAGCGATAAAATTCTGCTCCATTCTCCACTCCCCAACTCCCTCGCTCTATCTTTCTCTGTCCCTTTTTATTCTTTCTTCGTCGGCCCGGTTTCATTCTTATTTCTTGGCGTTACTTGAAAGAACACGGCTACCATCACTGTTTTGGTATGGACCCACAGCAGACTTCTTGGCGCTTCTTAAAGTAATGTTCATTATCTTCTTGCTTACAGAAGGAAGTAATTTCGAAAAAATAAGTTTAAATACCAATGGTTTTATTGAGACGTTTAGAAACGCCATTTCTGTCAATTGAATGAAAGCCTATTTTTCATTACACAAGTAACAAGATGTCGTTGACAATTACGTTTCTGATATTAACATACATACTTACGTCTCTTTCTGTACGGGTCCTGTACTAATAACTTTTAAACTACAGGATGGAGCTCCTTTTTAAAACTGGTTGTCTCATCATACCATCATATATAAACTAAACTGCATAGATCTGTGACTCATAATAGCATCGTATCACCTATAACAATTCTGGAAGTGAGAAAATCAGTACAGACATGTAGAATTCTGAAGAGTAGAGTTGGTCGCTTTCCAGTATTGTGCTGTTACTACCATTATATGTATACCTTGCATTGTACAGGCACAATGAAGCAGCAGTAATAATATTAATAATAATAATAATAATAATAATATATTACTATATTAACGTGCTGCGTCAAAAGCCAAATGGCCAGTAACAGAAGCAGCACCGCATGCGCACACAAATAAGAGGGGAAAATCACGACTCAAATGCAGAAAAATAAAACAAGACGAAACTAACAACAAAAATATAAATCAAATGCTGTCTCAGCAGCTACGTACCACAAATATAGGCCACTAACTCTGAGAGTGTTATCAGATAAAGAAAAAAATTCTTTTAAAAATGTAACAGATTCCTTTAAAAAGAGTCAGTGTTCTTGCACAACGGACAAGCAGCCGGAACGCATCTAGCATAATAATAATAATAATAATAATAATGCCGGTACAAACTTCCTCAGCGACCAGAAAAGTCTCTTACCTTGACAAAAGTGGGGTTTGTTAACGTAATGTTAGTTGGTTGATTGACTGGTTGATTGGTTGTTTGGTACATTGGTTGACTGATTGTTAGGTTGGCTGGTTGATCGGTCGCCCACTCGCTCTTTCGCTCTCTAGCTTGGTCGTTGGGCTGCTTGATTGGTCGATTGGTTCCTTATTTCGATGGGTGGTTTGTCAGATAGTTGAAGATGGGTAGGTCGATCGGCAGGTTAGTTACTTGAGTCTTCTTTCTACCGATTCTACCTTACCGTTTTCATATTAAACTCAAACATATTCGCAAAAACTCCAGGGACGAGAGCCTGGTCTTCTACGCACATAGTCGTGCTCAGCTGTGCGTACAAAGGTGGCTCGAACTGCATTCTGCCTCTTTCACCCAATAGATTCTTTTCCCACACGTGAAGACGGAAGTGGGGCCAAATTCCGAAAACTTTGTGTTTTAATTATTAGCCGAAAACAGGTAGAGTTCAAAATATAAGATTATTTTAGAATTCCTCGTTTGTGCAGCCGGTAGTCTACTCCATATAGACTACGTTATCCAGGATCCAATGGTGTAGCAGGATTGAACGAAAGAGAAGAAAGGAAGAAAGAAAGAAAGAAAGAAATAAACAAAGAAAGAAAAGAGATTTCAGGTGTTCAATAACAGCGTAATATACACAATCCAGACTGCATTAGCATCTGACTTAACGATATTAGCCTTTAAAAAATGGATAAGACATAAACTTATAGGCTTTAGATGTAATGTCTCTTATCTAGATTTAAGTAGGCTTAAACATAGTTACACATTACACCCAGGTATACCTTGTAGTGTTAACATTTCTGTAAGTTATGTATCATTAAGTAAATACAAGAAGCTTGAATCTCAGTATTGTTTGAGGCACAATATGACTTCACCACTGCACTTCCAAATGTCTATCAGTAGGAAAACCTGGGGTAATTATACGAAAATCAGTGCAAGTTTCTGCATCTGAAGTTACTTAAAACAGAGAACTATAACCCAAACCCTTTTCCTTTCTCCACCCTTCTTGTGTTCATTTTCTGCTGACATCACAAGAACCTCCCTGTTTCTTTAGGGCACACTCTTTAGTCATTTATTTCGTCCACTCTTCTAATATGTTTTCTTCTTCTCCGTCCCCCAAATCTCTATTCCATGGCTATTTTTAACCCTCCTTATTATCAAGGGGCTGACAAGAAAAACAGACGTGCAGAAAATTGGAAGGTTGAGAAAAGAGCAGCAGGGATTATATATAAACTTCCCCTTTGCTGATCTCACCCAACGTTGAGCTGCATACTAAAATAAGCACACCAAGCCCACAAATTTGGGGGCTTCACTTTGTATATGCTGTATCTCACATTAACTGAACTGACGTATCCTTTTCCTTCTCATTCTATCGGGTAAAAATTCTTGTATTATATCATTCATAGCTTAGGCGGGTCTTGGAAGCCTTACATATCTTAAAATGCAGCGTTTCCCTCAACATATTTCATTCTATATTGCTGTAGATAGCCGTTTTTCATATCTCAGGCCAGCTGAAACTTGTCAAATAATATGAAATACAATTGTATACGTGTTCCTCTCGTGTTTGGAACAGACAGACTCTTTAAAAGTTTGGTTGTTTGACTCAACACGACCAACGAAGCCGTTGTCAACACTCTTACATGTTGTATAACAGGCAAAAGACGTACAAGCTAAAGAGTACGCAATTAACAATCGATAATTCATTTTTTAATAAAAAATACAGACGATTGGTATCAGTGCTAAAATGCAACTTATGGAATTATTTACTTGAGCCTTTTTACATTTTATAAGCTGACGTTTACCTACATAGCCAATTATACAAACTTATTGTTTGCATACAAAATTTCCTCCAAATAATCGCGTATGTAACGAAAGTTAAGACAAGTCTGTATAGGAACTGCAGCCAATTAGAACCCCGCTTTTTTCCCTCTGACGTTAAGCGGACTAACTCTATTTTGATTCATGACAAAACCCATAAACATTATAAAAGTTTATACAACTTTTGGGCTTTATTCCATTCCTGTGAAAAAAAAAAGTGTGAACCCTATTAACTTTACGTCAAAGACTTTCTATAGCCCCTAGTTTGGAGAAAAGAGAAAATGAACAAGAGAAAAAGTTGATCGAACAGTCCCTAGGTTCACTCCTTTCATTTTTTTAATTTTCTCTCCCATTTTTCCCCGTTTTACTAATTAAAAGTTTGTGAAACTGAACGAACTCCAGAGGACATTGTGCAGCAGGTTACAACATCGCCTACTAGTGGAGAAACTTGGAAGCTTCGACCTCATCACCCAGGCAACCGACCTCAATTATGGAAAAGTGACTTATAACGTCAAAAATTATCTCTAAAACAATTTCCTAGCTTTTTGAAATTAAATGTGTTTCTTTCACAAATGAAAACACGAAAGCTCAAAATCCCAGGAATAGTGTAACAATAATAATAATAATAATATGATGATGAAGATAATGATGGTATTGATAATGATAAAATTCGTGAAGTGAAGAAAATTACAGTGGCAGCTTATATAAAAGTATATTTGGCAGATGCAGACATAGACGTAAAATTTTCGAAAAGCGATGATGGTGTTTTGTAACCATAGAGGGTTTCTTACTGAAGCAGAAATTAATGCAATACAGAAAGGTTGCGGAAAAGAAAAAAGTGTGTATTATGATAATTTCAATATGGTACACTAAAGAGTGTGAAATACAAAAAAGGTTACAAAATTTATCCCTCGCTTCTCTGTCAATTTTGATCATCCTCAGGGGACAATTTGTACATCCTGAATACGTATATATATATATATTCTGCCAACAATACGTAAGTATGAAACTTGGGCACGTCCAGGTCTGAAGTCGTAATGGTGAAATGACTAGAGTGAACATTACTACAAACTGAAGAAAAGGTTCTAACTTCTCCAAGATTTAGGTAGAATTCTCACTCCGAAATTTGTTAGTCTGTTTACAATATCTGTAATAACACCACGTCTAGTCTTCTCCAACTATTCCTGTCACAGGAACAACCCCTCAAGATATCACACAATAGCAAGTCCCACTGACATAATAATCTCTTTTCTTTGGACTTTGTGCACCATCCAAATTTTTCAAATCACAGTGTTTTGGTAGCCGACTGTACTTCCCTCTGCAGATAAAGAAGCACCTACCCTGGCGGATCCTTTAGATCGAGATATACTGAATTACTGGACACTAAAAACACCGCAAGTCTGAAGATTACGTCCACGAGTAATCCTGGTAATACCCGGTGGCGCAGTTCGTTGAGGTACTGCACTACAAGATGGAAGTTCGCGGGTTTGATTCCTGATGAGATAATTCAGAATTTTTGTTGGTTAAATCATTCCGGTCTCACAAATGCCCTGCGTTCGACTCAGCTTCTGAGAGAAATGAGAATCAGTGGATAGGGCTGAAAACCTTATTATGTTCATGTGCTGATTTTCTAGAAACCCTGAAAGCTTCAACCACCTGAAGCCCTCAGCGCCTGTCTATACCTGTACCTTTAACAAGTCTTGATCCTTCAGCAAATGTCGCGTGGAAAAATTGTGACTTCCGATAGGGACAAATTTCCAGCAGTTGTAATAATGGTAATGAACCTTATAGTTTTGCAAAATTCTCCAAACTTCTTACTAGCTGAAGAAATGTCATCTTCTCTGATTAAGTATTCCAGCAAAATCTTTGAAATGCTGAGGAACACCATATTTTTTTTTTGTTTCCTGTCCGAAATTTTATTCCATGAATTCGAGAATAAGTTTAAGCGAAATATTCACTATTACAGCCGATGGAATTCACTATAACATTGCACTAAATTAAGACGCCTTTTCTGCATTTAGATTCAGAATAACATAAGCAAGGCTCTGACGCGCAGAGAGAATTCTCCAACATTAGAATAGAAAAAAGGCAACCAAAGATAAGAAAACAGCAGTGCAAAATGCAAGACGTTCTTTGTTATTTTAACTCAATGACCACGTATGGGTGGAGTGGAGAATATGGGGGAAAGAAAGGGTGGAGAAAAAAAAAAGAAACGACGTCCATTTTCACAGAACCTCGACAAGCCAACGGGGCTAAGCAAAAGAACAAAAGAAAGAAACAAGGAAAATAATTATCTCGTACAGAAGGTAGCAGGAGAGAGTCGTACCGTATAATAAAAACACAAAAGCAGGGCATGACGCGCGGTAATATCAGAACAATAAAGGAAAGGCGTGAAAACAAAGGAAAAAGAAGAATACTTGAACAAAAGAGAAGACCGAAATTTCTAAAGAAAAGTGTGTAGGCATGGAGAGAGACAGACAGAGAGAGATCCATTTTAAGTAAAACGTAATTTGCATTTTTGAAAGTAAAGTAGTGGGGGCTGGTCTGAGAGAAACTAAAAGACTATGGGCATGGCATTGCCCTGAATGAGTAATATAAAATACATAAGCCTACACAGTGCATGACAGACATAAAATATTGCGAATTCGCGAGTTTCTAACGACATTCCGCCCTGAGTCCTTGCCGCCAATTCTTATATTACAAGCGTATGATTGGCCAGTATACACAGTTGTAATAATACCATACAGCCAAGTAAAATTCGCCATTGGTCACAACCCTCAGTCTTGTGTGGCCTCCCCTCAAACTCGCATTCCCTTTCCATGACCTCAGTGTTCTTGCAATCGCAGTATCTACTTTTCATTCTTCCAAGAAGTCTCACTACTGGGAAACTTGTGAGGACCCCCTCAGGAGACCGAGCCCAAGAGGCAACAAAATGCAAGTCAAAAAGTGAAAAAAAAAAATAATAAGATCTAAAAATGCAATATTATTGAGTTAAAGAAATTTCATTAAAGTGTTGTGATTTTTCTTAAATTCATAATTTATATTAGGGCGACCATTCTTATCACTCGTCCCGGGATTAAAAAAAAAATTATATCACCGTTTGCTCCGAAATTTTTATATAAATTTCTCACTCTCTTAATTCGAAAGTTTTAATTGCCCAAACAAAGTCTCTGAACGCTAATATAAACCATTTAAAAAGCTCTTACTCTAGTACATAGAATGACAGTTTCCAGTATATTTGGTATTCTGTGTTCTGATAATTTTTTTTAAATCAATGAACGAAATAAGAATAATCGATATTTTTACTCAGGGTCACAAAGCCCGAGACCCTTCATTTTGTCAAACCTTACGGCCTAGTTTCCTAACAGCCGTTTTAAGATCTTCCTCGAATGTCTCCTATATTATAAAAAGTATTTATACTGAAATTTAGTATCAGTTTTCAAGATCAGCATAACGTGTGTGTTCATTATCCATAACACAACGATCGTGAGCCAGTTTCATTCGCTCCCTACCGCCACGATAATTTATTCCTAATATATATCTTTTTTAAATTCCTCCCTTGCTTGAAATTTTCCAAGCGGTAGCTTACTTAGAATGCACCAAATAAATATACTTTATGATTGTGTCAATTTGAGTACATGGCCTGTAACAAACTTAGAAATGGTGTAACAGATATCACACTACGCCACTTGTGATTATGAACTAATTAATTCCTTTTAAAATCCTACGAATTTTGTACTTTAATATCAATTTTAATATTATCGTGCCAATTTTTCTCCTTTTAAAGAAATCTTCCACCCTTTTAATTATAAGTATTCGTTTCTTATTTTGACTCACTTGTCCTAAACCAAAATTCAAAATCATAGGCCTATACGTTTCTTCGTTAAAGTGTCTGAAATTACTAGTAATTAATCATATCAGGTTAATTAATCTATCTGGCCATGTGTGTTCCTGTTTTTTTTATTGTTGTCCTTCTTCCTCATATTCTGAATCTCTAAAAGGTAAAGACATTTCTTCCCGCACGAAAGACAGCGCAGTTACAAAAAAAAAACTGTAAAATTTTAACTCTAGAAGCCCTTTTCAAGTGCAATTCTCCACTTAGGGGTCTATATGTACATCGCACCGGTAATTAATCCAAACCAGTGACACTATGTAAATAGTTACTGCATTAGTCTAAATTTTCTAACTAAATGATAGAACATTGAATATTTTTGACAAGAAATGAAAGAATTCAGCCTACACTGGTGTTGCACATGCCTGTAAGCACATTCAAACGAAATACCTCACATGGAACCTCCACCCAAGTGCAGAAAACCAAGAATAATAATCACCATTCTCAATGTTCTCTGTTTTGAGCTCCCCGGAGCCTTATTCCAAAGACAGAACATTCATTACAGATTGTCATTTATTGAAATGATTTTATTGACATCAGGCCTTGATTTCTTCATCTCGCAAGTGATGCAATATTCAGGCGCAAGAGCGCAGTCCTGATTAGCGAAACAAGTAGAGCTGTCAGACAGTCGTTTTGTCCAACCATCACCCAATATTCTAAAATTCAGGGGTATAAATTTTCTTTCGCTAAAATTAAAACCCAACCAAAAGTCACCCCACTGAATTCTTTGTATCCTGTAGGGTCCAGCGAATCTTATTTCTTTCCCCCTACTCATTTTCATACCCCCAACCCCACCCCCCACCCTCCTTCGAGCTCCTGACTCTTCTTCCGGGCGTCATTTGGCCGAGAAGAGCGAAATGGGGGGAGCGGGTGGAAATTGAGATGAAGGGAGGCAGAGAAAAATTACATCTACAGAAGAAAGATAAAAAATGAAGGATGGAAGGAATCGAAGTGGCAGCCATATTGAGGTTTACTTTGCCAACGTCAACATTAGACTTGAAACTTATGGCGGAAAGAAACAGAGTCGATTCTACTACATCCAAGCTCAACCTGGAGAATGGGTCACTTTTGGCCAGCGTTTCAAAAGTTTCGATCCTCAAAAGTAATAGGTCAAATGTCTAAAGAGCAGGACTAAGGAAACCATGAGGTATTTGATTCAATAGAGTAGCTATACATTCTGGACGCATTTATCATTTCTGTAACAACATAACACCCAAACATATTCTCTACATACTTCCCTGTAACAAGGATTTCATCGAATATACTTTTTAATTCACCTACTACTACTACTACTACTACTACTACCACCACCACCATCATCACCACTACTACTACTACCACCACAACCACCACTACCACCACGACCTATTACTACTACCACCACCACCACGACCTATTACTACTACCACTACTATTACCACCACCACCACCACAGCCACCACTACCATCACGACCTATTACTACTACCACCACCACCACGACCTATTACTACTACCACTACTACTATTACTACTACTACTATTGCTACTACTACCAATATAGCTGCTACTACTTACTACTACCTACTACTACTGCTAGTACTACCACCACGATCACTACCACTACCGTTATTACAACTAATAATAGTAGTGTAAATACTTACTCCATGAAGCAGAGTCCTTCTTGAAAAGCTAACCGGTTTTCAGCTAGTCAAGAAATTCACCGCATTTTAATGAACCCGAATGTTCATTACCTCATTCACAAGTGCCCGCCACCTCTCCCTATCCTGAGCCAGCTAGATCAAGTCCATACCCTTACAACTCACTTCCTGAAGATCCATTTTAATATTATCCTCGCATCTACGCCTGGGTCTCCCAAGTGACCTTTTTCCCTCCGGTCTCACCACCAACCCCTTGTATTCGCCAGTAGTATAAATAGTAGTTTTACTATTTCCACTGTTGTTATTCTTATTATTATTCTATTGTTTTTCTTTGTTACTTCCGTTTTCAAGGGAGTGTGAGATTTGGCCATCCGTTCTATACAATAAGTTAGATTGAGTGTGGCCTCCGAGCTTCATTTTACTGTCCTTGCCCTGTTAGTATCGCTGAATATAGAGTCAAATTGTAGTAGGAGTGACTATGCTACGAGCTGAACGGTCCGGATTTCGAATCCCGATAAGGACAAGAGATTTTTCTCTTCTCCTAAAGGTCCAGAAGAAAATTGACAGCCATACGTTCTCTTATTCAATGGATTCCGGTGTTCATAACCGTTGAAAAAACGAGGGGAGAGTGAAGTTGAACACTCGCCTTAATCTACTGCCGACTTCAAGAATTAGTGGAGCTATCCTCCTGTCCCCCTTATACGTCTTCATAGCTTGTGCAATTCAAGTTCTCCTGTACGGTACTATGACTGGTGAGTAGTAATTTGAAGTGATTTTCAAGTATATATGCGTGATCATTTCGATATATTATTCTAGTATTTGCTAGGAAGAACTAAAACAAAAAACCACAGAAAATTCAGTCTGCCGGGCTCCAGGCTGAGACTGGAATTGTGTATCTCTGGAATACTTATTAAACTAACATGTTTGTACTAACGGTAAGGAAAACAGTTAAAAAGAGAAATTAACAGAAGGGTGGACAATAAATTAAAATCAGTTCAAAAACATTTCTTCTTCACCTAATATTATTATTGGGCTGAGAGGAACTGAGGGAAATCACACAATAACAGCCTATAGCAGGCATGGAAAAAAGGAGAAATATTTTAAAATTTTGGTTCATTTTACCTATGTGAAGCGGATCATGTTGGTTTGTCAAAGAGTATGTGAGAATAGTTATAACAACCAAGTCTTGAATTTAGGGCTCTCTTCTGGTAATAACAACAAAAGTTTGTTGTTGTCGTGAAAGCTGAGATTACTTTTATCATGTGGATAAATATCAGCTTCCAAAATAAAATCCTGCACAACATGGTTAGTCAATTAGTCAATTCATCAGTCACTTATTGTTTTTGCGTTTTCGGATTTTCATGACTCTTGCTCGTTTCCCCTAATTCTGCCTCTTGTACACAAAGGTTTTATTCATTGCCGCAAATTTGTCTTGCAATTTATTATCAAAACCCTTGATTTGTTTGGTTCATTCATCTTTCCCTTTCTTTTTACGTGCCGAGTTTCTTAAAAAATACACTCCATTGTATAAATTTCACTTGCATTTCTTTTACCGTTTTCCTTATTTTATTCAATAGACTGTAATTGAAATCCCATCCAAAACCAATTGAGATTTTATTTATTAAATTACGACATTCCTAACTAAACTAAACTCCGTGGCCTTAGTCCGCACGCGAACTATACCGACAGAGCGGCCGCCGCCGGTCGGCGAAGTTAGTGCCAACTTTTGCGGATAGAGGGGTGTCACGTGGTCAGCGCA
>Ga0136643_10014377_pt1 | contig 11875 bp, 9 predicted proteins | sample TergutLab28metaG_FD_96883 | JGI IMG/M metagenome (GOLD analysis project Ga0136643, IMG submission 96883) | Labiotermes labralis P1 segment gut microbial communities from Petit-Saut dam, French Guiana - Lab288 P1 (version 3) (version 3) | ecosystem: Host-associated > Arthropoda: Insects >...
AAAACCCTATTAGTCTGCTGTACATTATTTTTTCAAAGATTTTTGAAAAAACCGATAGAATTGCTATTGGTCTATAATTTTTAACATCATGGGTGTCTCCCTTCTTTAACAATGGCTTTATTTATGCTATTTCACTGATTTATTCCTAGAATGAGAAATGTCTCAGAAAAAGTTGTAGAAAAAAGCAAAACACAAATTTTATGTTCAATAAAAAGGGTTGTTGTTATCCAAGTCTTGTGTTTTGATCATTCATAAACTGAAAGGATAGTTTGGTTTAGTTTCTTAATGCACAAGGATTTTCTGAATTATAAACAGCATATAGTTTCAACTTGTGTCCTCTGGATGCATTACCCCCAAACAAAAATATTAGCCTATCATTTGCTACTTTAAATCCTGGCACAGTCTTTTCTTCTTTGGAGTTGTAGGTTCTGCAAGCACTTAATTTCAGATAATCCGGTTTCATTTCCATTATACATTTTCTGTGCCATATAACCAACTTCTTGTATAATTTTTTTTTAAAATCTAATACACGATTCTGCTGCCTCTGTATCTGCCCTTCTGATCTATGGGTTTTCTGCATTTTGTTTTTCTCCCACAAATATTATCCAACAAAATGCCATGCTATTAAAATTGGTTAAATAATACAATGTTTCAAATTTATAAATTAGATGTGGCAGTTCCACAATATTTGTTGGTCTTTATTCCATGATTGCTTATGGTGGTATTGAATATTCTAGTACTCTGGGATGTGATGGTGTGTTGTTGGGCAAGTAGCTTCTGATATTTCGAAACCTTATAGTTGCCTTAATCTTTAGGGACAAGCAGTACAAGAATAATGGAGTGAAATATGAAACAATGGACTGCTTGTCCATGAAGATGAGGGCAACTACACTTTTCCAAAATGTCAGGATGCACTCAGCCAGCAATACAGCACCTCATCCCAAAAGGCTTGAATTTTTAGCCATACTGTTATGACAACTTCCGATCTGGTTCTGTGTTTTTGTCAGGTGTTCAGTGAGCCATACAGTCCATTGAAGAATCTGGTGAAGGCAAGTTGCAATGTTCATCTTGCTAAGGATCTGGAACAGCTGGTCTCCGTGTTAGATCTACATGTGGATCGCATGATGCAAATTGGAATGTTTGCTATGGCTTGCTCGGCGGATGAAGGGCGTATGTATGTCTTCAGTATCTGTACACTGTGAGATGTAACTTGATGATTATTGATATGTATGATCTTTTTCTATGTATATATCAGTGTTGTATTATTTTGCCATCTACACAACATATACAAAGGGCAGTCACAAAACAATGTCACATGCAAATGGCAGTCCCATTGTAATACACCAGTTTAGCATACTTATGTTTTGATCAAGTAGAACGTAGTACAGCACCACATGCTGTTGACACAGTGGGAAGTGATTCATTGTGTGGTTGCTGAAGATGGACTGATTCATATATATATATATATATATACAAACATTTGTTTTTTAGGAATTTTAGGGATCCGTAGCTGTCTTGCGAGTCTGGAGTCTCTTGAACCTGAACTAGTGCCGGCCCTGACAGCTTGCTACCCTGATCGTGACAAGTCGGCACATAGAAATCACCTTAAGATGTTGTCTGACCACTGGCAATCAGAAGTTCTAAAGTTGGAGGAGCTTATAGATGGTATTGTAGATCCATTAGCCTTCTTCCAGGTATGTGACATCTTCATTATAGAGCTGTGGACAGAATGAACCAATGACATACGTGCTAACCGTAGATCAGAATCTTTACATCCTTATTTTTTGTTCAAAATTCTTCATTTTCTCCAATACCCTGTTGCACTGAATAAGCTGTTCATCCAATCTTTTTTAAGAAACAGAAGGTAGACAATTCTGATATTAATTTCTTAAGCATGTTATTTAACCCTGTGGGCAATTGCTAAGGGGATAAAACATCTGTGGTAGGTGTACGGAGTACTGGTGGAATTACGCTGACAAGGAAAAGCTGACTGGCCCTGGATTGAACTGTGGCATCTGGGATGAGAGGCTGCTAACTCACCACCTGAGTCATGGCACTGCCTTTGTTAGGTTATTGAAATGTAAAAGTGTTCATGTCTAGTATAAGTGTACATAACACATGTCTTCAAATCTGAGTGTGGTGTTCTTCATTCATTTCTACTACAGCTTCATAATTTTGCTGGGAGACATTTGTTTCTGATACATAAATTATTTATTGGGAAAATATATCCAACTATCTATCCAACTATCCATCCCTAGCTTGCGTTGTACCCTTAGGTTCCATGTTCTTCTGCCAATCGTGAAGCCTAGAACTGGCATATTTCGATTTACAATCAACAGCTGAACTGACTTTTCTCACTTCTCTTTAATTACCAGTTTCACTTTCTTGGCACGAAAAGCCTTTTGACCATTGTTGCTTTGTAGCCTCAACTCTTCTGCTTTCTACAGTCTGTTACAAATTATTCACTAACATTGTGTTATTTACCAACATCATGGTTTTATATTTATTTTTCTTCTTGAATTATTTTCATTATTCTCCCTAACATGAATACTTGTATATACATTCCTTGAATATTTATTTTAGATCGTATTCACAGAACCTCACTGATAACACCCACTTATATACTGCATGGGTATACAAGACGAAGAGAAACTGTTGTAAGATCAGATAGCCCTTGGAATTAGTATGTTGCGAACCACGTAATGAATGACCTGTGCACATAATTCCAACCCTATCACAAATGTGCCTTTTGTCACAATTTTTAGTCGCAGACTTTTTAGAAAAATGTTCATTTTGGAACTTCAGAAAACAGGATGCCAAAAGCTGAAATCAAAACTGATGTTGGAAAAAGCTATTTTGAAGGTGTGAATTTAACTTTTATTTTATGGGAATTGAAATTCCTCAAACTTGCCTTCTTTCAAATTAAATTGCTCTTTGCAGTGTAATTAGTTGTTATGTCATTTAAATTGCTTGCAAATTTATTTAATTTTTGTCTTGAACTTCACCATAGCAATGAGATAAAACTTGGAAGTCGAGAATAATTCCCAAAATAATTAGCGTTTTAAATGCTGTAAAACAAATGCTACACTGTTCATTACTCAAAGAACACTGTTTCTATAACATTTAGTATTTACAGGTTTCTATTTAAACGCATCAGCTTCTGCTGCTATCAGGACGAAAGCTGTGGGTTCCTCCAGAATATGGCATCATAGCTCTGAATTATGTTACTTAATGTGGTTAGGACAATGAAATCCACTTGCATTTGGCTACATTTGGCAGGACAGTTATTTACATAGAATGGAGGAGACAAGAAACACAAGCATTGTGGAGGGGGGAACCTTTTGGAGCAAGGTCACTTGGAAACTTGAGGAGGAGAATAACATTAAGATGGATCTTGGCAAGGTTTAGAAGTAAACAGAACTGACCCAGGTTTAATTGATCGATTGATTTACGTTGGGTTTGAGCCCTTATGGTTCCGATGCACCTAGGCCTTGTAGATGGGCCCTTTGTTCCCCATAATCTGATATGAGTTCAGGAGAGCCCTGTCCCTTTACCAAAGCTCCAGATGGCCCCAGACTTAAAATCTGTATGTCCTCTGGGTCCAAGAAAGGAACCCAAATATACTCTCCTTTTCTCTCAAAAGTCCCAGCAAGTAAATCCCCTCCAGGTTCCCCAACAGGGCCCCTATGGAGAGAGGTGCTCATATTCATAGTCTTTCTTAACATATCTTCCAGGGTCCCCAGTAAAGGAGCCCTCCCCAGAGGCCCTCCACACTGAGCCTTCTGAAAGAGAAATGCTCCATTCCTAGAGCCCCCTTCATCCATCTCTCAAAGTCCCTGGTAGATGAGCCCCCTTCCAGGTTCCCCAGCAGGGCCTCTATGGAAAAAGATGCCCATCTACAGAGTCATTTCTACCTATCCACCAGGGTCCCCAGGAAGGGAGCCCTCCCTCCAGGTTCCCTTCACAGAGCTCCCATAGAGAGAGATGCTCCACCTCCTGAGCCTCTTTCAGCCATCTCTCGAAGTCCCCAGTAGAGAAGCCCACTCCATTTTGCCCAATTGAGCCCCCATGAAGAGAGATGCCTGTCTCCAGAGCCTTGCTTTCATAACCCAGGGTCCCTCGAGGCCCTCTGCAATGAGCCTCTTCAGAGAGAGATGCCCCATACCTATAGCCACCTTCATCCATCTTTCAAAGTCCACTACAGACGTGCCCCCTGCCAGGTTCCTCACCAGGGCCCCTATGGAAATAGATGCCTGTCTCCAGAGCCTTTTCTACTTATCCTTCAAGGTCCGCAACAAGGGAGCCGTCCCTCTAGGTTCCCTTCACAGAGCTCTCATAGAGAGAGACACTCCACCTCCAGAGCCCCTGTCAACACCCATCTACAGAACCTTCTACATCCCATCCCCTGAAAATTCATCTTTCCCTCAGATTCTCCTGTAAGGGAGCCCCCTCCATGTTCCCCAACAGGGTCCCTATGTAGAGAGAGACTCTGTCACCAGAGCCACTGGTCTATCTGTTCATATATGTCTGCCAGAGTCTCCCAAAAAGAGGAGTCCTCCTACAAAATGGGGAAAAACATAAGGTCAACTTCCATGGGACCCCATGCAGACAGAAGGTCTACATACAATGGGGAGTGGTGTGGTTCCCCAAAGGGATCGTTACTGACACTGCTATCTCTACCCCAGTGCCATGCAGTCCTCGGCACAATACCTTCCACTTTGGCTTGGGTAGACCAGAGCCCCATTAGCCAGCGTGTGTTGTAACCACCCCAAACAGGGTATACCCTCCACAGCTGTTACTGCCTCCCACATGACCCAGGGTAGAGTGGAGTACGAATCTACAATACCTTGAAGTACGGATGAGAGGTTGGATTTATGGGAGACACTGACCCAGGTTGATGTACAGTGGTTTTCGTTTTAGTGGTGTTTATATTTTGGGTTGTACTGCAGAGAGTTAGTTTAAGATACATTGTAAAAGCTCTTTATTTTCAGATAACTCTAGAAGAAGTACATAAAATGGTGGCAATATTGAAGATCTCTCTTGACAGAGAAAAACCATTTCTGAATATGTTGTTACATGGCATTCATATGAAGTCATTGAAACTGGTAACACATTTGTATGTAAGCACTCTTGGAATGAAGAAATCTCCTTCAGAACTGAAACTGAAAGAGGCAATTGACGAGTTACACCATGGTAAGGAACATAAATTAATTATTGTGTAGCCAGGTGGTTCAAGCAGTACGACTTGTGATTTGTATTTGGGGCGTGCCCATTTTGTATCTTGGCTGAGACACTGACTTTCCTGACAGAATTATTTTGTTTCTTTTTTTGTCTCACTATTTTAGTACAGAGTTTATATTTAATCTTTTCCTAACCATGGCTGCTCTGTGCTGGGGGAGTGAATTAAGGATGCATTCTGTACTTCAAATGAGACCATTGTTGCTTCTTTTCATGACTTTCCCATCCATCTTTCACTCCTCGGCCTAGTGTTTGTTGATAATGTAATCTGTGTTGCTGACAGGGTCATAAAATAAGCCATAGATAAAAGTAGCATCTTGTATGTTTGACCAGATATTTGAGCAATAGAACGTGATAACATGATCTTAATGACTTACATTTGGAATGAATTTAACTAGCTCCAGATGTGGTCAGATGGTGAAATCGTTTGTGATGGTAATTGACTCCTTGGCAGAAATGAATTAATTTCACATTTATATCCCTCTTGACTATGTATACAAGTGAGAAATTGTTTCTGTCACTTGAAAATTCATGGTTTTGGATGAAGAGGTTGAATTGTGGTTATTTTGTTTCAAACCTTGTAAAGCTTGCCTTTGCTTTGCTTAGGTATCTAGTCCTGCAGATCTATTACTATTATTACTGTCATTGCATTTTAATTGTTGAAGATCTGGCTACTTGCAAAGAAATTCTGTAAAATTTGAGTATGTGATGTAAAAGCTTTGCACCTTAGTCATATTTGTAACTTCTGACTTACAAACAATGTTTATACATAATTTGTGTACATATTTATGATTTATCTTGCTGCCAAGTTTTATGGTGCCTGTTTAATTCATGAATTACAATATCAGCCTGAAAGCTACAGAGAGTTTTTGCATATCCACTATCTCATTATTTTACATTCTATGAAAAAAATTAGTATAACAAAAATCACATATTTTTTTAATATCTGTTACTCCACATCTTTTCCGAACCCTTAATGTAGTGCTGTCCTCATCTCACAAGTTTGTGCATCCTCTAGCTTGATAGTGGAGTGGCATCCAGGGTCGTAAAATTGATGCCAAATTCATGACATGGATCCATGTAAAATTTGTGTACCTCAAAATTTTATATAGTATAAATTATAGTTTATACTATACAAAGTTATAATTATCACTGACACTAATGTGTTTCAGTTATTGTACCAAAACAAAGTTATAGTCTTGGATGTGACATGTCATATTCTTCATCATACATGAGCAAAAGAGGAGAGTTATAGTTGCACTAGTATGGATGTACTGAGGTTGAGAGCTATAATGCCACTGCAATGAATCTGATTGTGGTCTTGTAATGTGGCTGTTTCTCCAGATTCAGTAGTGTTATAATTACACCACACATGGCTCATGCAATGCCCATAGAGGCCATTGCTCCTTTGGTATGTAGTGGTGTAAGAATGAAGAGAAAAAAGAGAAAACAAAATATATGACAGGGACAGTGGGGAATAAGGGAAAACGCAATATGTTGTCTACATTTACCGGCAACACCTGAACCAAAATACAAGTAAGAAATTTATTCCAAAATTATGCCATTGAATAAAATTGAAAAACACACACTTACCTCAAATATCAAAAGTTAGAAGTTATTAAATTTTCAAAAAGAAGAGTAAGGCTGAGCATTTAATGTAAGACAGGATGTGTCAGTAATAATAGTTGTTCTGTACTGAAGCAACTGAATGACAGATAACAGACTAAACAGGTCTCCAGTCCATTAGTGGAATGATAATGTGATGCAAATACAAACTTGTGTCCACTGGTGTGGTTGCACATAAAGTGACACAAACAGAAAATTGTGTTCTCTGGTGTGGATGCATATAATATGACACCATTATAAACTTAAATGTGTCCTCAATTGTGGATGTGCAGAATGTGACACTAATACGAACTTAAATGTGTCGTATGGTCTACATGCACACAATGTGACACAAATACAAACTGTTGTATTCTTTCTTTTGGGTGATTCCCAGCTTCTGAATTTTGTGTGCCGATGTTTCGGAACACTGTTCCATCTTCATAGGTCATGTGGACAAGAAGAATAACTGGGATGAGATTGCTAGGGTATTTATGCAGGTAAAGGTTTGGCACACAATAAGTCGGGGCCAGTCGGATGGTTGAGGGCTGGGACGGTGGCATGCTGGAGTAGAGGAACAGGCTGTGGAGGGCAATGGCCCCAAGTGGAGGCCTGTAGTAAGACAAGTAAGTAAGAGAGGAACAAGGAAGCAGAGCCATGGGATGGCAACTGTTGTGTTTCAGGAGACAGAAGTTTAAGATCAATATCATAAATAGTAATTTACAAGAATGAAATTTCTGCAAGGGCTTATGTGCAGTGAAACTTGGATTTTACATTCTTTGAATGTTCATTTTTCTCTATTCTATATATATTCTCATTGGTCCTACCAAAGTTTCCATTAGAACAGTATTACATTGCCCAAGAATATGTGTCTGTGCTTTTTACCCAGTTCCTCGATTGAATGTTTGAATTAAGCATAAAGTGGCTGGTTTCTGTGTGTGTGTGTGTTTTTTTTTAGTACTTTCAATTGGAAATAAGGCAAAAATGTTAATTTCACTTATAGTTTCCTAGCCCTTGTATTGATTGGCTTCATGTACACTTACCATTTTATGGCTTCAAGGTTGTGCCAGCAAATTGGAGCCACATATTATATAAATGCAAAGCCTATATAGTGATAGGTGACTGTTGATACAAGTTACAAACGACTACAAGTTCCACATGCTTATTAAATTGCTGTTTGAATGTTGTTTTTTGCAACTTCTATGAATTGACCTGATGATGAATTTTATTTCATTTCCTAGTTATGATCAGTTTTAAGTAGGTGTAAATTATTAAGTTACAGTGTTAGTGTTGGTTTGTGAATGTGCTGTTAATTAAACTGGAAGACAATTTTATTGTAACTTGTAGTTGCGGTTAATTTTTCATCACAATGAGCGTGAAACAAAGAGGAAAACATTCTCTCTTCAATAGGAAGATGAACATTCTAGTCCAAGTGGATGCTAATAAGGAAACAAATGTTTCACTATATGCCAGATTAGGAATACCACTGTCAGGATTGAACACTATTGTTAAGAATAGGTGAGTCACCCAAAAGTGTTATGCTCATTGTAGCAGGTTCTTGGGTCAAAGGAGGAGGCTGAAACAGTCACTGTTTATAGAACTGGAGTGTTTATTGGCCACATGGTTGAAACAGTCTACACCCAACATTGCAGTAATTCACGGGCCCTCAAATTTTCAAAAAATTTAGAAGCCACTTAAAGATATAGGGGCCAGCAAGGTGACAAAGTGCAAGTTCCATACTGAAGCGTCACAATGTTAGGTGCCACTCTACAAAGTTTAGTCACACAGGTGACCTGGCACCTAGGATCAGAACAGTTTAGAAACAGAGAAAAGAGCAGTTCTTCCAAATTATTGAGATGTATGAACCAAATAACATCAAGCTGATGATATGGGGCTATTAGACAGGTGTCTTCTAACAAGACATGGAGTTTGACTGGACACCCTTGCAGTGATGGTAAGAATTTCAGGGAGCTAAACAGTTCTGTTAGCTTGGAAAGATGATGGTACTGACAAACTCCCATCATTAATCATTGGGACGAGTGAAAACCTTCATTACTTAAAAATGTAGTGAAATTGTCTGCAGAATGTTTAGCCAACAGAAAAGCATGGGTTACACACAGGTCATTTTTACTGACTATTTGAATGACTTAGATGCCAAAATAAATTCCCAAAACAAAGATTTCACTCTTCTATGGACGAGTGTGCTGCCCACTGGCAGGACAGATGTTACCTAAGAATGGGAAAACAGTGATTTTTTTCTCCAGAACTGTACTACCAATGTCCAACCATTTGACTAGAGAATAGTCATGTTATTCAAATGTTATTTCTACAAGCAACATGTAAGAAAAAACTATTTCTAAGATTGATTACATGTTGTGTCATGATGCAACAATGCTGAACATACATTTTCATGATGTACTACATTTTACTGTGGAATCGTTGCACCATGTCTCCCATGTGACCGTAGTGAAATGTTTTCAGAAATCTGGATTTGATTTAAATCAATCCAAATGATGGTAAAGATGCAAGACATCTTTCACATTTTCCATTCCATGCATTTGTAAATGCTGTAATTTAATCCAGTGAATGTACACAGTTGTATTAGACTTACAATAATAGTATGAAAACCACTGAGTGCTAAAAGTTTTGGGCCTTATTGGCCCATCATCAGGGAGTACAGTAATTGTATAAAATGATTGCTAATATGTTGGTCACTGCTGGAATTTCTTTATGGTAGAATATATAGCAGAAAGAATTGTACATAATAAGTTGTAGCACCTTCTTAATAGGTCAGAGGTGTTCATGATACTGAACTGCAAGAAAATCTCCTTATGAAGTTCTACATTGTTTACTTGGCAGCAGTATGGCTACCACATTTGAACAAAAGTACTAATTAACAGATCTAATTTCCACCATCTTGACTACAACAGCCTCAGCTAAACAAAGTTCTTCAGAGCTCAGGATAATCAAGTCTTACCTTCAGTCTGCTGAAAGTCAAAGCAGATTGAATTGGCTTTCACTCCTGTCAATGAAGAAGGTCTTAGTTGCAGAGCTGAATAAAACTCCTAACTTCTATAATGTAGTTATCTAAAAATTTACATTAGTAAATAGAAGAGCAGAATTTTTTTTAGATGAACAAAATGTATCAGGAGTGAATTTTGATTAGATGGCCATCTTTAGTGGATAAGGAAAGAATGAAAGAGTTGTTTGTGATCACTCTTATGTTTTTATTTACTATTACTACTACTACTACTACTACTACTGCTGCTGCTGCTGTTGCTGTTGCTTCTGCTACCTTGGACAATACTGGATGGTATATTTGTTGTTGGAGGGTGGTGTTAAGAGGAAGGCATTCTATCCCCTTTTGCATGACTTGACCTCAGATCAGGATTTTCCACTGCTGTGCAACTTTAGTCAGCAATCATAAATGTAACAGAAGAGTTGCAAGATGTGCTTTTCTACATATCTTGTGATTGTGACTTACTAATCACCCATCAGGCCAAATGTTTGGAACATTGTATGTTTCTGTATTCTGACATGTCATGTCACATAGTCTGGTAGATAAACAAACATTTTGGAACAACTTACTGCCTCCGTCATTCATTCAGATGATGGAGGCATATGGTTTCTCCGAACTCCCTGTCCCTACCTGCCAGCCTATGTGGCATCACATCCCAGAAGACAGTAATCTTCAGAGCTACCATTATGAAAATCTCAGGTTCACTGGCATCATAAAAGTAAATGACACACATTTTGTGCTTACTGATTTTACTGTGATGTATTATTGTTGTTATTTTAATACCTTTTCAGCTTGTAAGGAATGTTCTGCAATGACGAATGTTTTTCTTTCGGGATCACAGCGATATGAAGATTCTGTATGTCACTCACGAGTATTGAAGCGCTGTAAACTGATAGTGTCATGTATGAAGAAACTTCAGCCTCTTTTAATAGAACTTATGGATTGTTCCCATCCATTAGAGGACAGAGAGGGCAGTGCATCTGGTCATGCAAATGCCTTCAAGAACCAAGGTATGTTTCATATTGATTATGTCACATATTGTAGGTTTAGACAAAGTCCTGTGTTTGGTTATCCATAGGAATATTTTCATAAAAGATGAGTAAAACTTGGTTTTGACCATGAAATTTAAATCAATTGAACTAGATCAATAAACATTTAAATTGTAGAACACAAAGTGGAAATACATGATTGAAGAAGAATAAAATTTTAAACAAACTAGATGCAGCAAAATTACATTTTTATTGATTCTTTAAAGTCTGCTCTACATGTTTCGGGCAACAGTTTCACCCATCTTCAGGAGCACTTTGACTGCATATACAGCTTCTTGGAACAATGCACCAACTCATCTGCCGACCGGTGACACAGTTGAGATGGAACTGGAACAGTTCCATCTCAACTGTGACACCGGTCGGCAGCAGAGTCGGTTCATTGTTCCAAAAAGCTGTATATACAGTCAAAGTGCTCCTGAAGATGGGCGAAACTGTCACCCGAAACATGTAGAGCAGACTTAAAAGAATTAATAAATATGTAATTTTGCTGCATCTTGTTGGTTACGGATATCATTGTACTAGTCATGCACGGTCACAGAAATGTCAAGTTTAAACATACTGTTTCATTCATGTGTAAGGAAGTGCTGTGTTGGCCTGGTTAAGATGGAACTATTTTTGTCCATGTTATAGAACCTCAATAAGTGCCTGAGACTGAAAAATTATGCTTCGAGGTATGCGTTTTCAAATTAGCCTATTTTTTAATGCATGCTTACCTGTTGCATGACTGTCTGAAGTCCTGTTGTTATGTTATGTTATGTTATTAGCTGTGATTCTGTTACTTAGTTGAGGGATGGGAAGATCTGTGTCTTTTATTTAATTTTAAATGCCTTCTTACTTACTTACTTACTCCATGGTGCAGAGTCCTTCTTGAGAAGCTAACTGGTTTGCAGCTAGTCAAGAAATTCCCTGCATTTCATGGAACCCGAAGGTTCATTACCATACTCACAAGCGTCCGCCACCTATCCCT
>Ga0136643_10014380_pt1 | contig 11874 bp, 10 predicted proteins | sample TergutLab28metaG_FD_96883 | JGI IMG/M metagenome (GOLD analysis project Ga0136643, IMG submission 96883) | Labiotermes labralis P1 segment gut microbial communities from Petit-Saut dam, French Guiana - Lab288 P1 (version 3) (version 3) | ecosystem: Host-associated > Arthropoda: Insects >...
GGCTGAGTGGACCCCGTTCCAGACCCACTACTACTCAGAAAATCTGGCAGCGCCGGGGATCGAACCCGGGACCTCTGTATCTGTAGCCAGAAACTCTGACCACTAGACCACAGAGGCGGTCATATATATATACATACACATATACACAAATGCGTAGACCAATACCTGCAGGCCCGTTTGAGAGGCCTGTTTATACTGCAGTTAGTCATGAGCCGGCACAGCACAGGCCACTCACTGTTCTGACAATCAACACAACCAACTGTCGCCATTTACTGACGCAGTCTAACGAGAATTCCATCGCTGCAGCAGCACGTGCCAGCAAGTGACTAACAGTGCTACAGCGGGATGCGAACGAGGTGCATCGGCGTACAGCGATGGAACAAAAGGGCTCACAGATATACTATAAATAGAGGAGAACTCCCGGGGTGACAAGCTGTTGATGTGGGGCCCCCTGCGAGGTCGATTGAAATGGCTGGCGACCGCTAACGTAGTTAGGCGACCAGCAGGGTGCAATGCGAGCGTCGTTGTGCACGCGACGTGTACTGAGCAACACAGCGCTATGACAGTCGCAACCAGCAATTTAAATAACAAACACACAATATTAACAGCAGAAGCAAGCAACGCGGTAAGGAAGGTTGCGAAGGAACGAGATGTACCGAGACAGGCATTGTCGTAGTGCAACAGCAATGAGTATTACACAGCCTGAGTGTGTGTTTGTAGCCTTAGGTATCCAGCATGCAATGTGCATGTGTCTGATTGTCATCTGTGGCCTGCCCCGCTCTACAATATTTTTCCAAATTATATCATGAACGTCACTAATTTCGGGAAAAAAAAATATTGAACATTAAATGTGTGATTTTCTCTACAAATCTCTCTGGAACATTTCTCGTTGTAAGACAGATGAGCGAGATACGATAACAAATGTGGGCCGGTCAGCAAGCAAAGTGCCCTATACTCTTGTCATGTTTTCATGAAACTTGAATTTTCTTGACGAATTTTCGAAAAAAATACTCAAATATCAAATTACACGAAACTCCGTCCGCTGGGAGCCGAGTTGCTCCGTAGGAGCGGACGGACAGACAGACGTAGTCGATTTTCGCAATTTTGCGAACGCGCCTAATAAAAGGGAAGAGCAGAGGACAGGAGTAGTCAGCGGTCGCACCGACGGACAGCTGTGTTGATCAAGAGGCAAGGAGTTGCGCGAGCAGGGCTACAGCCTCGACAGAACGGCGGAAGCAACAGATTCTTCTCTTCTCCGAAACGTCTAAATCGAGTCTTCGGCCCACCCAGCCCCCACTCAGTGGTCATTAGGGGATCTTTCTTTCTCTGGGGGGAACAAGAAGACGGAACGTGAACCTAACGACTTAGCTGCACCTAGCTCCGAGGCAAAGAAGGAGCTCCGGATTAGTCACTATAGTAACTGAGCTACCCGACTCCATTACTGGGCTTGTTTTTGCGATATCTGAAGCACACATCAATGTAGTGCGATACAGTGCGACGTACTGCTTGCACTACACACGACACAAACCGCTCTCAGAGCGGCGTCGCTGGGCCAGCGAGTTTGATGGCATGTGAAGCCGTGTCGTTCGGTAGGCGATCGTTTTGCCTTAGCCTTTTGACGCCTAATGTCAACTATAGTGGTCGTACCGCACCGCTACCCTCTAAAGTTGCATTTTAAATATTTATTCAACAAATATAGGTACTGAACATTTTAAACATGGTATATACTCTCCGTTTCTTTCTCTTCAAAATGCAGTTTGTTTCATAATTCTAACATATTTGGTTCCTGTGTTATTCACATTTTATATACAGGTGTGCTAAAATTAAAAAAATAATTCCGGCGTCAAAAGGTTAATCTCCAAGCGTAGATCAGTTAATTTTTTCAAGAAGACGAAGGCGACACTACCCAGCGGCACGGCGTCACTCCAGTCCGCTGCACCAACTGTTCACACATTCCAATCCCGTTGTCACACGTTAACTTCCAGCAAATCCAGCGTGCAATATGGCAGTCAGCGCATTGCATTTTGCTTAAATACTGAGTTTTTTCCGTCAATAAAGAACGGACGGCAGAGATGTAATGTCCCGGAATGACTTGTTGATCGCTTGTGCTCTGTGCAGTCCAATTTGTAGTCCACAGGCAGCGCAAGGTTGTACAGTCACAGCCAGTCACAAGTGTAGCATGCCAGTTCTGGCAGAATGTCACAGACTGTCCGGCAAAGTGCGAGGAAAGAGACGTCACCATCCGATGTACCGTGGTTTACCAAGAAGGGAAAAACCAGGAAAGAAAACGACTTCAAGGTGTTATTTTGCGTGCAGACTAGTTCAAAATGTTTACTGCTCGCCAAATACTAGAGTGATGGAATACAGGAGGACGAAGGGGGTGGGGCGTGGGGAACGTTTGAGACGTGACGTGACGTGACGTCGCTGGGCAAGTCGCAAACGACGTTTCGAAGCAACCTTTTACATGCGTCTTCAAGGCTCAAGAGGTCCTGGAGGATTAACGAAAATATCGACGGCTATGCGATCTCACTGATGCTAACAGCTGAATAAGATGACGGGCCTAGAGACTCACGATCCTTCAGAAGTTCGAGAACCAATCAGCGTCATCCTCAGCAACACCGCTGTGATCACCTCAAATCTCGCATAACTGAATTCAGTTGCACAGTTTCATTTCAACGTTCGATTTTATTTGTTTAGAGACTATGCCGATATGATGGCGTCACTTCCGGGTCCGGAGAGGGTTGGTGACGATAACCCCGGGTCCGGGCTCCGGGGACTATAAAAAAGGGAAAGCAAGGGAAAGCAAGACTGGCAGTATAAATAATAAAAGAGAAAGAGAGAGAAAGACGCCGAATCCTGTAAAGGTAAATTATCGTCCGGTGTGGCAGGACAGGAAATTTGGTGCTCTTCTGTGGGATGATTAGAGCCAACATTTGTGTCTGCGCCACTCTGGACCGTACGAAGCCCAATACACACCCTCGCTGTAACTCGGCACTTAGAAACTGCGCGCTTCCTTGCAAAACGGCAGTTTATGGGCCCTTAATTACATCAGAGAGCAGTTACAGTTCAGCTGGAAGCGCCACAGCGTCTTCCGGCATAACCGTCGTTTGGAACGGGCGTGAGGTTTAAATGTAAACCCGATCCCAAAAATTACGATAGACCTACCATAAATCTAAACATTTACAAAGATAACTGTCTGTTGTTCTGCACCCACACCAAATTTCGTCCGTCACATTAAGGGGTGAACAGGTGCTAGGGGTGTGCGAGAATAGGGTGCCGAGAGGGGACTGGAGAAAACTGTATAATGAGAAGCTTCATCATTTGTACCCCTCATCAAATATTGCCAGGAGAATAAGATGGGCAGAGAATGTGGCACTGGTGGGGGATAAGAGAAGTACATACAGAGTTCTGGTGTGGAAAGATGATGGGAAGAAGACCACTTGCAAGACGTAGCATAGATGGCACAACATTATCAGGATCCCAAATTCAAAAGACCGAAGAACGTAAACTGGTGACATGTGGTTCGTGATAGGAAGAAGTGGCGCGCTGTTGTGAACACGGCAATGAACATTCGGGAATCATAAAATTTGGGGAGTTTCTTGACTAGCTGAGGAACTATCAGCTTTTCAAGAATGAAGCTATAAATTTAGTTCGTTACAGCATTCCGAGTTTACCAAGATATCCATTCCTAAGTTATTTAACAACAGTAGTTCAGATGCAGACGTTATGAATGTTTTAAATGAGGTCAGAAGGTGATCATGTGACAAGAAGGTGAGAATTTGGAAGGACGCGGTAACAGTTAGGGAAGACTGATGAAAAAGAGGAAGTTCTATCAGGCGGCTACCAACCCAAGACCTGTTGCGGTATCCAGCGCAGTGCCCATTACAAATATAGTCTTTTTCTGTCCCAAATCCATGGTTAATTAAGTTAAGTTATTGTGCGCTTTTGCAAGACGCTCCAGAAATCGTGAACCGGCTTTCCACATCTGATGGAAAATCCGCACATTTCAATGCGAGGAATGTTGGCCGGATTCGGACGAAATTTCGTACAAACGTTATGCCGTCAGTAGCCACACAGAATCAGTACTGTCTGGTAACGACAACGTCAGAGACACACGAACTTATGAGGTGGGAGCGACACTACTGCCGATGTCGACATGCGACAACCATGGTAAACATAAGACGCATGTTAGTTGCACTAACAACAGGGACAATGGTAACAATAGTAACCACAAAAATTACTGTAACTACACAAACGCTCTAAGGACGCTTCGGTTGCGTACAATGTACACACACTTCAACGCACAATGAAACCTTGAAGGTGTAAATTACCAGCTGTGTAATTTTCGTACCCTTCTGTACATATTGCAATTTTTCACACTTCATGCAGCTGATCATATCGGTTTTGTTGTATCAACTGACTGTATTAACACATAAATTGGAATCCACATTTGGTGTCTCTGTTGTGTGCAAACATGTACCTAGTCCGACCAAGCGGCTGACATACAAACACTGCGATAGCCCTGTCCAAAAACAGACCTGTTTCCAACAACAACGACGGCTGTAAGACACATGCTTGAGGAGCTGATAACGGCTCATCTAACCAAGGAATTCCCTGCCTTCTCTGTGACCGCCAGGTTCATTTGGCAAGGTGTCGCGTGCAGCGGTCGAGTGCGACAACAGCAACTGTGGAACCACTGAGGATAAACACGTGCAGTGTGCTACATTCTGACGTCATGAGGTTATGAAGAAAAACAGGGCGAAAAGTCGTATGTTGAGAGATACAGGAATTCCTGTTTGCAAAACAAACGAAAAACAGAACTGGTACTTTGAAACCCGCAGGTTCGCGAGGGACGGTTTCGTCCGTCCTTATGTAGCAACGATGTCATCCGCCCTTCGTTGAGCAGTCTGCCAATAAAAACGCTCTGTATAATACAGATTGTTTATGCACACACTATGATTGGGTTCCGTGCAGACGACACATCCTCCACGTGCCTAAACTTTTGAGAACTGCGGATGAAAAACCGAGGGGACAATTTTACTTTTTTTTTTTCAAAAAATTCTATTCAAATCGCGCCAAATTGAGCCCAGCGAAAGCGACTACATCATTTGAAGCATCACTTCCGTTCAGAACGGTGCACAGATATTTGATACACTTTACAGTAAAATGTCAGGACTTATTTTAACCTTTAAAGACTACGATTGATGTAAATTATAAATACCCAGTCCGTACCGCGCAGTAAACACTCTGTCTCAGTTATAAAAACCAGTCAGTTAGTGTTTAATAGGGAAATAGTGGCTGTTTGTTCTGAAATCCACACAAAACACATAAATACAGCTGTGTGGGCAGAACGTAGAATTATATATAAAGACCCAGTCCGTACCGCGCAGTAAACACACTCCGTCTCGGTTATAAAAATCAGTCAGTTAATGTTGTATAGGGAAATAATGGCTGTTTGTTCTGAGATCCACACAAAACACATAAATACAGCTGTGTGGGCAGAACGTAGGACTTCAGAATGTTAAACCTGACGGTGCATACAGTAAGAACTGGGATTTAAAACGTTAAATCCTATTCGGGTCCGCTATAGAAACTACATGATTTGAATATTTAATAAAATGAAAACACGTTTATTCGCAATGTCACACGTAACTGAAATATCCAAGCAGCTATAAAAATCGAGCCAACATATTTACCCCATTCAAAAAAGGAAGTAGATACGGTGTAGAACAATATTCAGACTGTTAGTATTCATAACGCAAGAGTGGAACGTAGATCCGCGGAAATCCAAATAAAACCATGGCAACCGATTGAAAAGCCAACCCCCCATATCTGGCACCAGTTTATACGATTGACGTGTATTTCTCTTTTAGCTGGAAAAGTTTATTTTATTCTTTGCAACGCCTGATGCCAGATTTGAGCGTGCAAGTTGGAACGGTTCGGTCTGTGGCAATATTGGGGCGCGAACTGCAGAGAGTGTTGGGCATGGCAGACAGTCTGTCGGCTGTGCACATGCACACGTGCACAGTGTGCACAGTGTGCATGTGTGACGGACACAAGAAACGGATAAAATACCAGGATAAAGAAAATAAAACAAAGACATTAAAGAGAGATAAATTAAGAAATATGACTGAAAAAGGAAAAAACAAAAACACAGAAAAGAAATAAATACACGAGAGAACGAAGTAGGGAAAAGAGAAAAAAATATAGATAAAAATGTAGAAAAGGTAAATTGCAACACAAAAAGACAAAAGGGATTACAAAGACAAAGTGTTAATAGGATCGAATGAAGGAGGAAGACTCGGGGAAAAGGAAAGAGAAAATAGACAGGAAGACAAGGAAATATGTACAATAGAACAGAAAACATGCAAAAAGATAGGAGAAAAGGGAAAGCCATCACTGTCCTGTATCCAATCACGAGAAAGTTTCAGATGTCCCTATGTCCGTCTGTGTGTGCCTCTTCCACCAACAGCTTATGTAGAACGCAGCCATCATTACTGTCAGACAGCGCACTGCACTGTCAGTAACGGTACACGCCTGTGACCCAGTACTGTGAACAGTTAAACACTCTAAACATAAGCAAATTTGAAAAAGGGTTATACCGACATGAAGTAAAACAAACAAATTGGTGACGATGACACGGAACATTAGCATGGCTACCGTTCAATGTTATTTAACGGCGCTGGAAGTTGCTAACGACGTATGGCGTCGGTTGCGACTGAATGGATATGAAGCACTGGCAGAATAATATTGGTAGGAGGAGACACAAATACTGAGAGAGAAACTTGTGCAAGTGCCACTTTGTCCGCCACAAATCCCACATGGACAGGCTTGGCACCGAACGCTAGCTTCCGCAGGGAAAAGGCCGGCGACTGACTGCCTGAGCCTCGGCACAACCCGCGTGCTCGCTGTTCGTACTGCAGACAGCCACAACCAATCTAGCAGATAGGCTGGCTGGCACTCACTGTAGGTCAGACGGTAAGACACACAGCTACATACAGCAGGTATATGAATTGCTGGCATACGTTGATACATACTGCTACATAATGGATATGAACAGGCACACAGACACACAGTGTTTCGAAAAGTGTGCCTTAATAAACATCATCCAACTATGCAAGATAGTGTGGGAATCAGATGGGTAAGGAATCACTGCTTTGACAACAAGCAGCAGTAAAAACCCAATGTATATAATGCCGCATTCCCACAACTGGTATATTCGACACATATTTGTCATGTGCAGATACCTGGCACGTCGTGGGAACAGCACACTTGTACGAATACAGGACATGTCCGATTACCGCCGATGGCCCATACACGTCACACACATATCACAGTAATTCCTCGTACGTACATTGTGGAACCTGAATGTTCATTACCGTGTTCACAACAGCCCCCACTTGTCCCTATCCACGGCCAGATTAATCCAGTGCACGCAGTCACAACCGATGTCTTTACGATCCATATTAGTGTTAACCCCTCTTTCCAACCCTGCAAGCATTTCCCTTCACCCACCACATTCCACAGACCTGCTCAAGCCCCAGGCCGTCTGTAACACGCATGATTCAAAACTGCTGGTACAAATATTTCACGTAAACTTGCCCTTGCCATTACCACCACAGGAATGAGGGCGAAAGGAGTCGTCGTGGTGTGGTCTCCCTCCACGTGTGCTGACTGTCTGCACTACATCGAACTCAGTGCCCTGTCAGATGAACGGCCTATTTGGCTACAGAAAAAAAACCGAAAATCACAAGACACAAACACTTTAATTAAGGACAACAAATTAATTAATTGTTTCCGTTAAATGAATCCCACATCTTTCGTACAGGCTACGTACTTATATGAAAATGTATTGCGAAGTTTTACAAACACCTTGTAGCCTAGCCCTACCGGTGCGTTAAGAAATTGGACGAGACATTATTCATGCGAACAAAGTGGTTTACTTTGCTTGTGCCAACCAACCGACCAACCGCCCCCTTCTTTTAATGAAGGGCAGGCAGATTAAAACAGAAGTCACAGTTTTTAGAGCTACACAATGCGACACAAAACACATAGTGACTGCAGTGACTGTTCACGCTAAGTGTGCCCCGTTTAAGGTGCACAAATTCATTTTCAGAAGAATCAGATACAAAGACGACCACGGAGAGCAGCTGTTTGCTTCGCAGAGTCTCGCCGTGACTGTTTGACCACTGTAGCGAAGTTGTGGTACCATTTGAACATTGCACTGAACATGGCATGTTTCGACATGTGACTACCTATTCAGAGGCTGAATTAACGCTGTTCTTTATATAAACCAGCCATGGCCCCAGTCACATGACGTTAATATAATGTTCACGCGCTACTCCACGACATTCCTTGCTGTGATTTCTACAAGCAACCCCTCAGCTGGTCCGTTCCTACACCTTATAGCCCAAGAGGGACACAGTGAACTGCAACGTCAATGAATATTTACGCCATCAATTTAAGATTTCTTACATAAATATTGCCCCTGTTTTGTAAAAACGGGCTAACTGCCACTGTGAGCTAAACCGAGTTGTGAGTAACAAATCATTCAACTGATGGCTCTCTATGACATGCAGAAAGGTGATAACTGCATCTTCGAGAATAGTAAAGATGGGTTGGGGATATCCTACCGCTCAAAGTATGTGACATGTCTGAAATGCATCCAATTTCCTGCTCTTCCTATAAATTTGATAATTTATGGGTTGTCCCTTGTTTACCACATTCGGACTGTTATTATCGGTAAAATACGATACTGCATTGCCGACTGAAGCGTAGGCATGTCTTCACTTCTTGACAGCTTCATAACGACAAATGCCATCTGGTGTGACTGCCGCCACACATCAATCGCCTGTTCACAATTCAAGTGCATTACGTACCAGCAGAACATCGGCAAAGCTATCATATCTTGCGACTGTCACAGTTGAATAACACAGCTTCATATTCATACAACTGTACAACTGTCACTGTCTTCTTTTCTTCTCCAAGCACTTTTAATAAACACTTCAACTAACAGTGCCGTGTTCGGACCCCGCCGCATGAGGTTACGAATGACGCTTGCACAATGCATTTCTTTGGCTGCGCCGGTTCGTTGCTTGGTGCACTAGCTAACAGTCAACAGGCTGTCTCCTAGTTTACGTGTGCAGGGTGTTCCATAAGTGAGGCTCCAATTTACATAAAAATTCAATGAAGAGTCATTTCAACGCCCCATGCAGGTCATTCATTTATTTCAAGTAACATTTTCGATCATAATGCATTTGTCCCACCTTGACATCAATTTAAAAATTCCGTTCCTGTACAAATCGGGCTCTTGCTTCCGCAGCCATTCACGAAGAGCCATTTCCACTTCCGATTGGCAGTCTCTAATTGTTACCCGTCGATTTTCCAGATCACTTCCTCCACTCGTGCTGCGTTCGTATCCAGTACTGTTATCACCAAGAATGTGTGTTCGACTACTTTCAAACTCTCTACGCCACTTTTTGAAAACACTGGACTCTCCGTAGGCCATCAACACACAGTTTTGGTCAGTGGCTGTGAATTTCGAAGGGATAAACACGTGTCTTACACAAACACCGAATCACACCACACATTTTCCAGTGACCTTGACATGGCACATCAACTTATCCCCTGACTGAGCCTTATGTTGCATGTCACCCCTGCTACAAAAAAAAATGAAATACATTACTAACACCGACGTCACAGGCTAAGGAGCCTTACACATCGGTCGCGTCGCATATAGAGCCTACCGCTATTTCGTCTCAGTTTTCAAAATTCACATTCAAGGTCACGTCGTGTCCTGCTGGACACACTTAACACAGACCATGCAATACCCTGAACACCAGCTCACTCCTAGGGGCCTGGATGTGTAGACTGAAGCATAGAGTGCTTTCTGTCGTGCACGCTGGTAGCATGCCTGTACCAAATAACATTACCACGGTTTGTTATATGCTCTACTAACTGTGTGTGCATATTTGCCAACGCATCCCTTCTGGCGTACTAACAACCCTAAAGCACCATATGAATATCTGTATGCAAATGGTGTGTAATGCATGTTGCTAGAAGAAATTACAATATATATCGAGCCCTGCGCTCTGGTGGTGACTCCTCTCTCACCAAATATTAACTCCATTGTTGATGACTTTCTTTTCCTCTTCGGCATGTAAATCGAAAAGGGATGGGGAGGGCGCGTCATTCCAACCCCCCAAACTCTCCCAGCTTCATACAGTTCCCTTCCATTCAATAATACAAGCTTATTTCCGATTTGCACTTATAAAATTACAAGTGACAAAGGACAGAGTCGAAACAGTAGTGTTGTTATTCTCTCTCTCTCTCACACACACACACACGCAAGTTAGTGTATTCCTTGCTTATTTAACTATCCTTTATACACTGCCCATGCAGTGGGTCCCTGTCACCACGGCATGGCGCGTCCTCAGGTTGCGGATAGAGGAATGGCCTCCGATATGGAGGGTAGCTGCGAATATGTTGGAAAAGAGTCGTGGACAGCCGATAAGGGGTGGTCCTCCAGCTTGGGGGTTGGGCGAGGGGCTAACAACCCCTCCCTGTAAAACAGCCCTGTTAAGAAACACTCACATGCAGGACGCTTCCTCTGGAGACAAAACAATCCGGAGGTAAACTACTCCCCCACTCGGATCTCCGAGGGGAGTGTTTCTAGGGGAGGCATCACGCAGAATACAAAGGGAGATGAAATTAGGCACTTGGAACTTTAGGAGTCTTTATAGGGCAGGGTCACTTAAGGCAGCAGGGAGGGAATTAGCGAGGTGATCTCTAGGAGGTGGGATGTGGGTATATGGACTGGATTGGGCTGGCCCAGGATAGGGACAGGTGGCGGATGCTTGTGAGTGCGGTAATAAACTTTCGGGTTTCATAAAATGCGGGGAATTTCTTGACAAACTACAAACCAGTTAGCTTCTCAAGAAGGACTATGCACCATGGAGTAAGTAAGTTATACACTGCACGAGACAGGCAATACTAAAACAACAGAACGCTACAGCTTAGGTGGACGGACTTTCCTTGCTCCGCCACGACCAAACCATCTCTGACGCACAACTCAGATCAGGTTTCCTGAGCACCGACGGCTCTACCGCCAGCAGTAAAACAGCCGAAGATTCAAACTGGCTACTGACGTCACGACTAACGGTCTTCGTGACCTCCCTTAGCCTCTCGAGGAAAATGATGAAAAGTGTAACTTGAAACAGGCCACGACAAATAATTCTAACGACAAAACACACTCAGACGCTACACACTATATATACTACAAGGATTGAGTTAGTACCTCACAGAGAACACAGTGTGTTCCCATTATAAAGACCAGTCGGTGAACGCCGTATGGTTAAACAATCGTTCACTATAAGATCCACTGGGACACGTAAGTGCCCTGAGGGAGTTCCAGTGTTGAACCTGGCGGTACACAGAGTACCCACTGTGCTGCACTGTAATTAGCAGACACGCAGCAGTTCCACCTTCTGCTGCCACGTGATGCACTGTGTGGACAGTGACACGTGACCACACGGGTGTGAAAGGAAGCGATCATGAGCTAAGTTGAAGCAACATGGCGGTATGTATGGAGCGACTGAGGAAGACCACACAACACACACGTCGCTAACTTGCTCTGACAATTCGCGGCAAGAGCCGATGTTTTTGTGCAGATGAATGTGGCGAGGAGCGCGCCAAATACACGCGTGACTTCGCGGTGACTGTGATGATAAAAATCACCGCAGAATCTCACAACGGGAGGGTGCTAGACAATAGATTACCGGTGAAGCAGAAACCTTATTCCTCTCCTTCATTTCACCCTCGATACCCCCCCCCCCCCCAATTAAACAGCTTCCCCATGAACCAAACATCCAAAAA
>Ga0136643_10014382_pt1 | contig 11873 bp, 7 predicted proteins | sample TergutLab28metaG_FD_96883 | JGI IMG/M metagenome (GOLD analysis project Ga0136643, IMG submission 96883) | Labiotermes labralis P1 segment gut microbial communities from Petit-Saut dam, French Guiana - Lab288 P1 (version 3) (version 3) | ecosystem: Host-associated > Arthropoda: Insects >...
AAAAGGGGTTTTTTTTGGGGGGGGGGGGGGGGGCGGTGGTTATGGCTGACAGCCTTGCTGTCTCCACGTACGGACTGTCTAGAAATTCTTAGAGTTTCCAAACTCCTACAGCCCTCATTGCCTCTCCAAGCCCATGTAAGGATTGCTTTTACCTTAATGTTAGTATCTAGACTGAACTGGACACATGTAACCAGTAAATTCGTAAGTAAATTTGCTGCAGACACATCCGTTTCCTCACAGGCGGCTACTCATGAAACTCGGCAAGAAGTGTCAGCAGTTCAGCTGTTCCCTAGGTATAGGTTAGCCCCAAATGTCGCCGAGTGTTAGGTGTGCTATCAAAAAAGGTAGCTACAGCAAAGTCGAACACAACTTGTGGATATTTTACTGCTAAGGAACTTTATTCCCATAGCGTATCTTAGGAACAACTACATGTTTCGGCCTTTTTCCAGGCCATCATCAGGTTGCTCATATATCCTATTCGATGCAACTATACAATATGCAGTATTAAGTCTTTAGTTTCTAACGAGATATCGTTTTAATCGATAAAATAATCGATAAAATTTCGTGTTCGTCTGAATATAAATTATTGTGAAATTTAAAATAGTTATATAACATTTATAGTTATATAACATTTATAGTTATATAACATTTATAGTTATATAACATTTATAGTTATATAACATTTATAGTTATAAAATTTATAAAAATTTAGACAGCGTAATTTTTGGAGAGGGGTATCACATTGGGGGGCCCGGTAGCTCAGTCGGTATAGCGACTGAGCTACCGGGCTGAAAGATCCGGGGTCGAATCCCGGTGGGGACGAGATTTTCCGCCCGTCCTGACCGGCCCTGGGGCCCAACCAGTCTCCTGTACAAGGGTACAGGGTCTTTCCCGGGGGTAGAGGCGGCCGGGGCGTGGGATTGACACCACCCCCCTCTTCTAGAGTGCCGAGGTCCTAGAAAGAGTAGAGCTATACCTCTACTCACCCTAAGGGCCTTCGTGCCCTATAAAAAGGGTGAAAACCCTATCACATTAGGGAGTATATTGTTTTACTGCCTTACTTCCCTTAAAATTTAGGTATGCTGTTGGTTGAGTTGAGAATTTGGGACTTGTTGCCATAAAGTAGGAGTCACACTTCAAGTCACACTTCACGACGAACAAATGCACGTAGATAAAATGTGTTTATCGCATGTTATTCCTTACCGTCATGTTTCAACTGCTGTCGCCATCATCATCATCATCATCATCATCACGGTAAATATCAAGACTACAAATAGCCCAAACAGGCTGTTAAAATGCGTCAGTGAACCACTCACTGTTTCGAAGGACGTCCCAAACTACATAAAGCAATACACCCAATTATATATCTTTAAAAGAAATTGAATTTTATTAGATTTTGAAATTAAATAAATCGACATTCAATGACTGTACAAAAGTCTGAGGCATTCTCTGTAACACTGAGTGGGATAATTACGTATTTCACAGTCGGCGGCCCCTTCAATTGTCTTAAACATGTTTAACGCACAGGAACAAACATAAACATAATACGAATTTCACGAAATGGCGTCTGTGGCTTCTCAATTGATAGAGGAAGTCACTGCACATGAGCAAAGTGACAGTCTCGAGGATGCGCGAGAGATATGCGCAGAAGGTACTTACTATCCAAATAACCTACATACGTATTTTGACAGTTTGTTTGGACTGTTGGTAATCCTGTAAGTTACTCTGACGATGCATGATTGCAGGCTTCTGCCGCGAATTAGATGAGAACTGCCCTCTTATAGGTTATTACGCAGCGAGTAGTGGTAATTCCTTATCGACGTTTCGGGACCGTGTATCGGTCCCATCTTCAGGGGTCGGGACAACCTATCGGTCCCATTTTCAGGATTCAAGACAACCTATCGGTCCCTTCGTCAGGGGTCATGCCTCCTGAAGATGGTAGCGATAGTTTTTCCTGGAACTTCTGTCAGGAATTAGCAATACTCGCTGCGTAATAACACAAAGAAACACAATTTTTACCCTGATTATTGTGATGGCGATCGGCACGTGCCGGTAAAGAATGGTTTGTGATTAACACATTTTATAGACGTGCATTTGTTGGTTGTATTGTGTGATTTGAATCACCCATTGCACGCACGGATACGGAACTTATTAAGTTTCAGAGTCATGTCTTGCTGACAGGAGAAGAAAATATTTGTTCCGGAAACACCGAACCGTCACTCATTACAAAGACTCCCTGCAGATCGCGTTGATAGCGATCAGTTTGAAACTACTCAGTTTCAATCTAGTTACCTACAAGTGAAAGCCAGAAGTAAAAATATTTTTTTTTTACAATTTAAATACGCAAAACATTACATGCTAACCTAATCAAGTCCATGGATTACACACTTTCTTGAGAAGCTACCAGCTCTTTGGCAAATCAAGAAATTCTCCGCTTTGAGTAAAAACCGAAGGTTTATCCACCTGCTCACATGGACCCAAAACTTCTCTCTGTCCCTCTTTACAATAGTCCGTTCTATTCCGTTAGAGATTATTTCATTAAAAAATATCTCCAATATTAGACTCCTATCTCACGTCTAGATTTACAAAGTCAACTCTTTCATTCATTTTTCCCATCAAAACCCTGTATAAAGTTTTCCTATCCCCCGTACATGTCGCGTGCCCCATCCATTTCTTCCGTCTTGATTTTACATGCTATCCACCAGGTCAAGACATTTTATTTCCGAATTTTTTTACCATTGGCAAGACATGTAGCTAGCAGGGGAGAAGATGGGGAATATGTGTTTATTTTTTAACAGCCCAGTATATCTGACGTAAATGCTTCATACTCTAAATGTACTGTGTTCAGTTCCTTGAGAGAAGGAAAAAACACAGGCTTTACGTACACAATAATTCTCCTGTAGGACCGATGGCTTTTGGTAAATTTTTGGCTACCTGAATTACTAACAGCTTTTCATTAAGGGATGTGCGTTCACGAAGTTATTTTATATGGATTTAGCATTAGTTAGAATGTAAACTGTCTAAATATCAATAAATCTTACTGTAGCACCTTGCATTTTTTTTAGAATCACTTCATTTTATAAACCAACGAATGTACATTTAATTTCACCTAAAACACTTCTAAAATATTTAAAAAAAACTCTGACATATTTCGTTCTTGTCAGATCATCATCAGGGACCTTTGTTCCTTGCTAAAGTTATGTTACAGTATTCACAATTCAATTCGTATTTGCAAACGAGGTGTTGTGGCAGCATATCATGTTGTGTAGGAATGTGTTGTGGAGCAGTGGCTCGGTGAGCTTCGTATGCCACTGCCCCACAACACATTCCTACACAACATGATATGCTGCCACAACACTTCGTTTGCAAACATGAATTTAATTGTGAAAACTGTAACATAACTCTAGCAAGGAACAAAGCTCCCTGATGATGATCTGACAAGATCGAAACATGTCGGAGTGTTTTAAAATGTTTTAAAAGTGTTCTATGTGATTATATGTACATTCGTTGGTTGATAAATTGAAATATCTAAATGTCATTTGTTTTTGCCATGTTTATGTGTGAATAAATGAAAGTCTCTAAACAAATTAAAAGGTAAGTGGCCAAAAATTTTCTAAGTGCAACATAACCTCAAAATATTAAATACTTTTACGTTTTAACTGTTAAAATAATTTCCAGACTCCTAATATCTTTAGAACCATGAGGCAGAGAATAGAGGAACCACAATCATTTGAAGAAAACCCAGCATTACCCCGCCACTCCCTTCGTTTTGTTTTGAGAATGAATGAATGTTGCATAAAGTCATGAGTTCTCTTGATTGAAATCCCCTTTCCTTCTTATTCTTTTACGTCTTCCTACCCATCCTAACTTCTTTTTCCACCTACTTCTTTGTTTTAAAATTCACTCTTCCCCTTCCCTACCCACCCAAAATACACACACACACACAAAACCTCCTTTATCCTACAAAAGGAAAACCTTCAATTTCCTTCCTTTCGATACCTCGAAAGAGACTCTAGTTTTCGATTACATTCGATTCCTCGAAACCGAATCCCCTTTTCTTCATATACCGTGCGCACCCACGCGTTATTTATTACAAGTAGAAACAGGCCGGGTGTACGGATTAAACCTATGTATAAGAATACGGAATGATTTACATAGACACGTGACGCACGCGGCTGTTCTTTAGAAAAGCAGACACTAGGTGCAGTAAACTTCAGTTCAGTGCTAATCTTGTGTCTTGTCAGTAAAATGGAATGGTACGCCATGAAGCAAAATAAAAAAAAAATCTAAAATTTTTGTTTAGTAATTCTGTAATGTTTTAAGGGTGGCCGATTTAATAAACGAATTACATGCTGGACATTCTACACCCTTTGACTAATTTGATATACACGGCGTTTCGGAGTTGTCCCTAGTCTCTTCTTCAGGTAACGTGTTTTTCTGGTTAATTTGAAGTTCAGGTGACCGTGCATCGTGATAAATTCTTATAATAAAACCTACTAGATGCACTAATTTCTCAAATTTATTTTTGGAATAAAACTGTACATGTTTCGGTCAGTTCCTCTGTCCATCATCAGGAGTTTCTCACTTTAAACACAGCAATGGTGTCATCGTGATAGATTCACATAATAAAACCAACTAGATGCACTAATTTCTCAAATTTATTTTTGGAATAAGGCTCTACATGTTTCGGGCAGTTCCTCTGTCCATCATCAGGAGTTTTTCACTGTAAACACAGCAATGGTATATGTCATGCAGGTTTGCTGACAGCTTGTGAGCAGGATCAGGACGCAACTGCAGTTCCGTCCTGATCCTGCTAGCAAGAAGTGTGACATATACCATTGCTGTGTGTACAGTGAAAAACTCCTGATGATGGACAGAGGAACTGTCCGAAGCATGTAGAGTTTTATTCCAAAAATAAATTTGAGAAATCAGTGCATCTAGTTGGTTTTATTATAAGGATTTATTCTGGTTACTTATTTTAAAATCAAACAAAAATCTATCGTTGTAATGACAGTCACACGAAGATATGAACACAGCTAACGTCCGAAAATATAATGAAGTTCATCATGCCTGCAGGCAGCACCGTCGGTGCTTTATACCACACGCCGTAAACACAGTCTAGTGCTCCTGAGGATGGGCGAAATTATCGCCCGAAATATGTTGAACTGATTGTAATTATCAATAAAATTTGTTATTGTTGCATCTAGTTGGCTGTTTATATTATTGTATCTGTGATGCACGGTCACACAAACATAAACAATATATATATATATATATGGGCTGAGAATGTGGCGTGTATGGGTGAGGAGAGGGGGTTGTGTAGGGTCTTGGTGGGGAAACCGGAGGGAAAGAGACCACTGAGGAGACCGAGGCGTAGACGGGTGGATAATATTAGGATGGATCTCCAGGAGGTGGGATGTGGGTATATGGACTGGATTGGGCTGGCCCAGGATAGGGACAGGTGGCAGACACTTGTGAGTGCGGTAATGAACATTCGGTTTCCGTGAAATGCGGGGAATTTCTTGACTAGCTGCAAACCAGTTAGTTTCTCAAGAAGGACTCTGCACCGTGGAGTATGTAAGTAAGTATTATATATTGTATGAAACAAAGAAACGTGTCTTGATGATTTTCAGCGACAAATGACAGATCTGGAGAAATCGTAAGATTTAAATATATTTCCTACAGGCTGGTAAACTTTACAGTTATTTCCGTACTTTTCCAATAGTAACTTTAGTATTACGGAAACCGATCGTAGAAATGCCAAGCCTACAATGAAAACACTGGAAAATGTAGAATTTGTGGTTTTAAGGAGGTTGTGTGTGTGTGTGTGTGTGTGTGTGTGTGTGTGGCGGGGGGAGGGAGGTGGAACTTGTGTAGAGGCGAAATCTTAATGAATTCAGCAGCTGCTCACATTAAATTCAACCGAAGGGGATAGAGATATTGTGGGAGGAGTTTTCGGTACCCTTTGATATGGAACAGCCGAACAGTTCCGGTCGTGCTGTACATGAGATCCGCTTCTTCTCTCTTCCCGAAAATCCCTGTAAATTTTCCTCGGTGTTTGTACACTTTACTTTGCTTTTTGGACCACAAACTTTTGTTATGTGGGGGCACGCCGTGGCGCAGATGGTTGAGACACTGCCCTGCAAATCAGAAGGTCGCGGGTTCGATTCCCAATGGTGTCACTGAAAGTTTTCATCGATACAATCCTTCCGGCCGAACTATGACCCTAGGGTTGACTCAGCCTCGAACAGAAATGAGTACCAGGAATATTTCCTGGGGGGTAAAGGCGGCCGGTACGTAGGACTGACAACCTTACCAACTTCATGTGCCGATTGTCTTGAAATCTGGGACCATCAACCTCCTTGAATCCACAGGGCTGGTCCAGGCCTGTAATCGGATTGCTTTTTATAATGCAGTGGTAGTATTTCAATTATTAACTTTCGTTTATATGTTCTTATATTTGTAGATGCTTCTTGCTTGACTTTCAACGACAATTTTAAGGTTGGACATCCCCATTGTGCTTTCAAATTAATATTTATATAACAAATAATCAACAGAACTTTAGTTTCATCAACTATTTCTTACATAACCATTAAATTGAAAGCACAATGGACATTTCCAAACTTAAAACTATATAATTTATCTCTACTCAAGTTTAAGCATAGGCACTGTAGTATTTCCATACGAAAAAGACTGAAGCTTAATATTAGAACCTTAATTTTGTAATAATAGTTGGTAGAAATTGTGTCTAGGAAGAGGAAATGGCAACAGCAAACTGCGGTGTAAGGCATGCTTCATTCGTTATTGCAATGGTCATAATTCCGAGAAGAATCTTCACACCGTACCGCTAGATAGCAGCAGCCATTAGTGCATAATGTTATTACGTCTAGTCTACTTCCTATTTGCTCTTGCCTTTCAGAAATTTTCAAGTTATACAAGTCAGACATTTTATAAGAAATTCTGTCACACGTTTTTTCTGCACACGGCTCACACATTTAGGCTAGGTTTCCTTCAGTGTTTCAAACATTATGGGTTCGAGAGTGTTTTGAGATATACAAATATATGCATAAAGTGTTTACATTCCGTACAGAATATTTTATTTGAAGAATGTCTTCTTCCTCTCAGTAAAAACAAGGTAGAATATTTTTTTGAGGTTTTCTGCTACAATTTGAGTGTCAAGGAAGGCAATGTAGTGAACCGGCAGAAAGTGTATCAATATGATGTTGTTAAATGACATTTTTTCGGAATTTGTCTGTAGCAGAAAGGCAAATAAACCATGCGAATTAACCAAAACCTGGGCCGCCGAAGATTCTTTTACAAAATAAGTCTAACTGCTGTTATATTTAATTTAACCACTTTTTGAACAATTCCTGCAAAGTTTTACGTCATAAATTAATACGTAACTAATATTACAAGAATGTCGTTGCTGATCTGTCCTGTTGCACACTTAGTATAACTGATAGCAGGCTGAAGTTGTGCTTCAGCCTGATACCCGGATAACACCCCAACACAGCCACACCGAAACTCCAACACACATCGAAACAAGAAAACACGTCCAATGTGGTGATACAATAGAAAAGTCGCAGGCTGCTTATGATGGATGTATTAATGTCTGAAATATGTTGAGCATGGAAGACTTTTCGAGCACAATTTAGTATGGTGCTGAAAATTGTGCACTTCGGAAAGTAGATAAAAAATTCCTGAGAAGCCGTGAAATTTGGTACTAGTGAAGGATGAAGAAGTACAAATAGAGCTACCATATGAGACATGAAAAAGTATTACATATAGTCAAAGAGGAGAAGGATATCCTACATGAATTAAAAAGAAGTAAGGCTAACTGGATTGGTCACATCTTGCGTAAGAACTGCCTTCTAAAACGCGTTATGGAAGAAATACGGAAGGAAGAATAGAAGTGACGGGAACACGAGGAAGAAGAAGTAAGCAGCCACTGGATGGTCATAAGGAAAATAGTAAAGGTAAAGCAGTCCCGTTACAGTCCTGGAGTGGCCCAGAGGGTACCAGAAAGTTAAGGTTCCCAGATTTCATGACAACGGCACAGGATGGTGGTAAGGTTGTCAGCCTTACGCACCGGCCGCCTTTACCCCCAGGAAATAACCCTGGTACTCATTTCTGTTAGAGGCTGAGTCGACTTCAGGGCCATAGTGCGATCGGAAGGATTTTATGTCAATGAAAAATTCCAATGACACCAGCTGGGATCGAACCAGCGACCTTCCGATTTGTAGCACAGCACCTTAACCACTGTGCTACGGCGGTCCCCAAGGAAAAGAATGGATACTGTCAATTGAAAGAAGAAACACTAGATTGCACTGTGTGGAGAAGTCGCTTTGGAAGAGACTATGGACCTATTCTGCAGAATGCCTGAAACTATAGCCCAAAGATCCATTGCTGTATTGACAACAGCTTGCCACTTGTTCCTAACCTCTGACAGATAATTTAATTCCACACCCTTCCAACCATAAAGATACACCAAGAATTATTAAACATCCCTTACACAGCGTGCAAGGAAAGGACACATAAACAGATGATCGTGTCTGCCCTCCTTTTGCCCGTCCGCGTTTTGAACTCGAGAATCTTTGAATGAATTTTGAAGGAATTCACTACGTAACTTACGACATTCAGTATTACTTACTTACTTACTTAATTATTTATTTATTTATTTACTTACTTATTTAATTATTTACTTCCTTGCTCACTTATTTATTTATTTATATACTTACTCAATTAATTAATTAATTGCTTACTTACTTGATTACTTATTTACTTTCTTACTTATTTAATTAATTAAAAAATTAATTACTTATTTACTTACTTATTAACTTACTTACATACTTACTTACTTACTTACTTACTTGCTTGCTTGCTTATTTACTTACTTACTTACTTACTTACTCCATGGTGCAGAGTCCTTCTTGAGAAGCTAACTGGTTTGCAGCTAGTCAAGAAATCACCCGCATTTCACGGAACCCGAAAGTTCATTACCGCACTCACAAGCGTCCGCCACCTGTCTATTCTGGGCCAATTACCCCATGTATTTAATTGTCTGCCATCGACAAACTACGAAATAATTTTGTGGGTGAAATTGGCACTACTTGGGCTCTAATAAAATGCTTGTTGTCTTTATTCCTCACCACGTAATAACATTTGTAACAGATATGTGACAACGTTTATATGGTGCTGAAAATTGGACGATTCGGGCAGTAGATCAGAAACACCTGGGAAGTTTTGAAATGTGGTCCTGCAAAATGACGAAGAAGATCAGTTGGACCGATCATGTGCGAAATGAAGAAGTATTACTTAGAGTCGAGGAGCAGAGGAATATCTTGCATGAAATAAATAAACGGAAGGCTAACTGGATTGGCCACATTTTGCGTACAAACTGCCTTCTACAACGGGTTATTGAAGGAAAGATAAAATGTGGGATAGAAGTGACAGGAAGACGAAGAAGAAGACGTAGAAAGTTACTTGATGGCCTTAAGGAAAGGAGAGGATACTCTCATTTGCAGGAGGAAGCTCTAGATTTCAATATGTGGAGAGCTGGCTTTGGAAGAGGCTTTGGACCTGTGGTAAGATATACTGCTAATTGATTGAATGAGTGTGACAGCGTAAGGACATAGCACGTATATTGTTGTGGCAGTGTTTATTGTTTTATCGTTCCTTTGATTATTTCCCTTGTTTTAATTTGGATATAGTTTCTCGTGACAGTTTTGTGTTAAAACGCAATAACGAGAATACGTTGTTAGGTGGTCGAACGTTAACGAAAAGTGTCGTAATAAAATTTTCATTAAAATAAACAACAGTAAAATATTTTTGTTTCAGTTTATTCACCTCATATATTAGCATAAGCGAAAGAGGCGCATTTTATTGGGGTGTGTGTGAACGCAGGAAATTTTATTTGCCATTTTTTAAATGCAGCCATAAGGACAATCGTTTTATTCAGAAAACAAAGGGAATAACCCAAATATCAACTATTGTTTTAAAAATGAACGCCTAAACACTTAAATTTAAATGTAAAGTGATACCGTTACAGGCCCGGTGTGGCCCAGAGGGTGAGTAGAGATATAGCTGCACTCTTCCATGACCGCGGCACTAGAAGGGGGTGAGTGGTCAGCAGCACGACCCGGCCGCACTTTAACCCCGGGAAAGACCCGGTACCCATTTTACAGCAGGCTGGGTGGGCCCCAGGGCCGGTCTGGACGGGCGGAAAATCTCCTCCCCACCGGGATTCGATCCCTGACCGTCCAGCCCGGTAGCTCAGTAGCTATACCGACTGAGCTACCGGGCCTAAACATTACTTTTTACAACACAAACTTAAAAAAAGAGGCACAAAATAACAATTATTGTAAAATTTTGCCTGGGCGTACCCAGCACACCCCCATCCTCACGCCTATGGGTTGCAGCTTTGTTCAGGAGAGAATAATGATTTAATAACAATTGTAGTAATGACTCCATTGATCACTATGAATCAAGAAATTCCTGGTGAAAAACTGGATGTATTAGCGTGTAAACAACGGAGGTGTGTGTGTCCTGTTGATTTGCGATGTCTGCAGTAACAATACTGAAGTTGCAATGCAGCTTCTACAGCAGAGACGGCAAACAGAAGTATTTAATTAAGACACTTTAGATCTTCAAGTACATTTGAGTTTTTAAATTTGTAGATATTTTAAAGAAATTACGTTTTTATTATAATTTGTCACAAATGTTTAAAAAATTATCTTTTTTATGAAATATAATATAACGGTTCTTTATGTATGAGACAAATTATGTCCCTAGGGAATACAGTGTTGCAGCTATTCTGTTGTTACTATTCATGGTGTTTATATCGTTAGTTTTAGTGTTGAATCTATTGTACTTTTACATTAGTGCTTTCCGAAGTATGTGTGTAGTGCCCAATATGGCTGTTTTATGTAGTTCCTTATTGTTATTATTATTATTATTATTATTATTATTATTATTTTACAACAGCTTGAAGTGTTTGAAGGAACGAAGGTCTTCCAAAAATAAATTTTTAAATCTAAGACAGAGGTTATAAGAGAAAATTTTAGGATATGAAATAACTTGAAAGCGTTTTATTTACGGAGAGAACTTGCAACTTTTGCTGATCACCTAACCCAATAGGGGAACTCTAATTTTTGGCTGGTCTTTTAATATTCATTCAGAACACTCTAAAAAAATCTCAAAATCTGGTGGCCATTCCTCCATTAACCATCCAAATGTTTTTCATTTCATGATGACAGAAGCAGAACTTAACATTAAAGACGAAGCGCAGACCGCTTTATTTAAAGACCCAGTCCGTACCGCGCTGTAAACACTTTTCATCTGGGTTATAAAAACCAATCAGTTTATGTTGTAAGTGGCACAAGTCGCTGTTTGTTCTCAGATAATTTTATTTATTATACTAATGGCAGTTACATTGACTGTTTATCATTGACCTATGCGACCAATAAAAACTAAAACCTAAAAAAAGAAAAAAGAAAGTATTACACTTTAAAAAAACAAAAAACATTAAAAAAGGAAACATTCAGGGTAAATATAAAGTCCTAATGCTAAGGGGTAGTCACAAAAAATAGTGATAATAAAATAACAAAGTCACTTTTCCATCATTTTTGTCCTGGCCTCACAGTATCGCTCACATTCCGTCTTATTAGATAATGCGGTACATTGTCCTAGATGGTTTCTATCCGTGGGTTCGTGGAGGCTGCATAGCGTGCTGTAGGAGTCAGGGCGGATTGCAATGCGGTGGAGATGCGCACCCAAGCAATCATGCCCAACGCACAGTCGGAACTCTGCAACTGCCCTTCTTCTAGGCCAGTCTGTTACCTTGGATATTTCTTGCGTCCACGGTTTATGGGATA
>Ga0136643_10014383_pt1 | contig 11873 bp, 2 predicted proteins | sample TergutLab28metaG_FD_96883 | JGI IMG/M metagenome (GOLD analysis project Ga0136643, IMG submission 96883) | Labiotermes labralis P1 segment gut microbial communities from Petit-Saut dam, French Guiana - Lab288 P1 (version 3) (version 3) | ecosystem: Host-associated > Arthropoda: Insects >...
GGTCACCGTGGCTTGGAGGGTGTTTGCACTGCCATACAGCCCACAAAAAACACCCCATATCCGTAAAAAAAAAAAAAAAAACAGATTCCAGGAAGAGGCAAATGTATGTCCTTGCCATGTCAGGACATGAAAGGCTTATCAGAGCACTACGCATTCTGCATTTGTCTACCGTTTTCAGTTTCTGAACCGAAGAAACAGATTTAACGAGAATTGGCTAAGAACGTCAGAGGACTTCCGAAAGTCTTGATTTGTAATTTCACATTATCGGTGGTAACACCGCGACATACAGGCCATTTCAAAGTCTTGGGTCTTGACGTCATATATATTGTATACTGTATTACTTTCACAAGTCATTGATGAACATGAAGACGGCTAAAAACTTTGAATATATATGAAAAATTTAATTTAGAAAAAAAATTAATTTACGCAAAACACAACTCTTTATTTCCATTACAGTAAAACAAAAGTATATACAAATTCAGAGTTGTACCAACAATTTGAATCCACTACAATTATACTCAGCTTATATTACTGAAATACAGTATGTTTCACCGGAAGTAGGAAACTCTAAAAGTAAGTTTTATGACTTCTAACCAAGTGCTCTTTTTTCCTTAGATGTTCTCCTTACACGGAAACGGCAGCAGACTAAGTTCTATGTACCCTTTGTACATACGAAAATTCATGCTCAGTTTATACACTGTATATATTGAATACAAAGTTGTTTTAGCAAACATATTATACTACACACACTAATTACTTCTTTAAATATGTCTAAACAATAGACACCCAAACTGTAATTCGTAGAAGTCCATCAGATTCATGTTCCATACCACAGATCAATTTTTTATGACATAAGTCCACTTTGAACTATTCTATTACAATTCGCCTAAGAATCATGTGAAAGACTAATTAAAGGCCGATGAATCGACATCATCCAGAATTAATATTCTTCCTCCTCTGTCTTGCGTGGACAGCACACATACCATAATGAACGAAACACGTTCAAAATCTACAAATAAATACATTTGGAGACCGTCACGAACTCCTCATTTAGCGTTCACTTCGAGCACTATGTACAAAAAAAAAACATACAGAAGCACTCGGATCTGAACGGTGAAATGTCGGGTATGAGGTGACGGTCTGCAAAGATAGTGTGTCTACCTACATACTGAGAATATTTAACGTGCCTCAGACAGAGCGAAGAAACGTAAGTATCATCCTTGAAATCCTACACAGTGAGTTCACAAAACGTTGGTGCATAAATTCGACTCTAAACAGGAGGCCGATACTGTAGGACGCAGCCAGGAAAGTAGGAGATTCCAGTGGAACTGGGATGGGCTGTATAAAATGTAAAACACAGATGGATGGGTCTATACTTCGATGAAAATACCTTCAGGCAGAAGCGCTCTTTTACGAAAGCACCATACCTTTAAAAATACGGCTGCGATACAGTGCTACCAACAAAAATGATCATGTCAAATTCACATACATTTCCTCCGCCCTTATTTCACAAAGCAAAATAAAACCTACTCTTTTTTTTTTTCGTCAGGACGTTTCAGTTGCATGACTGAGTTCCCATTTTTGCAACATTTTTCCATGCCATAAATGTGAACAGAGGTTTTATCTATACGGCGATGCTGAATACAAGCAATGCTTTGAAGAACTGAAAAGAAGTTTTGTTAAAATGTTACATAACTGACAGCAAGAATGAAGAACGTAAGAAGACAAAAGAGGAAGAAAAAGAAATTAAAGAAAAAAAAAGGCGGTAAAATACATGCGATTACAGATAAAAAGTGCAATGAAAGGAACGTAAATGGGAAAAACAGACAAATAAAATGAAAGGAAGTAAAATAATTAAAGGAGATAATAGTTACTACGAGATAACATGTCAGGGAGTAAAGTCTGGCATTCATTTCGACAGGATGAGACAGACGAAACACTTCTTGACCCCGATAATTAACAACTAAATTCAATTTGAAATTGACAAAACGTATGGCAATGGTAGGGAAAGAATTTCCCCTCATATCACCGCAAGGGCGCTCTTTGATACAAACCTGTGACATGGAGGTGTACAGACCAAGTACTTAACGCAAGAAACTAGAAAAGTTTCTTAATTCCTGAGCCGCGAGGCTCAACAAGCGAAGTTTCGTAGTTCGGTCAGGTATTGATATGGAGATGATGAGAGAACATGAAAAAATTAAAAGTAAAGGAGAGACACAGTGAGCTAGAGAGAGAGAGAGAGAGAGGGAGAGCGAGATAAAATCCGACCTTAAAAACGGAAGTAACTGAAAAAAACAGCGTACACAACAAGAAATATGGCTTAGGTATTTGAATTAAAGTGCCAAGTGGTGATGAAAAATTTTTTACCACACGCACATAAAGCAATCACTACAATTTTAGTTTTGTTTCGGTCTTTATTAGATAATAGACAGGAAGAGAGTATCTTGAGGTACTCTAGGTCGTGACTATGAAGATAGGCCTACAGTCTTCTCGGGCGACAAGTCTTACGGGCTGCGGCAAATTTAATTACATGGAATATACCCTCTGCAGATTTAGACAAAAGATTTCTCCGAAACGTCAGTAAAACCATAACACTTGGCGCTTCATCCCAGAAGATGGTAAACTTTGGAGAGACAAAAAATTGTCAATTAAATTGACGCAAGAGTTTCCCAATTTTAACATGGGCTTTCCTTCGTAAAATTAGTAAGTTTCTACGAAGCGTAACGCTTCACAACCTGAGACTCAGGAAATCAAACGTAATGTCAAAGAACTATTGCGCCGATATTACCAATACACGCAACGAATAACGAATGTCTGGAGTATTCTACAAACAAAACCATGCAACAATAAACAAATAAGGCAGTTCAATAAGTTAGGAAGTCAGATATAAGGCAAAACCAGCACCATCATACTACGAGTCTCTATTTTTTTCGGCGTGACATGTACAACAATAAACATCAGATCTACATAAAATATCTAATTCACGCCTGGACTCCAATTCTACAAATAAAACCAAATGATATTAATTTATCTTCTACATGTTTTAATACCACTAACATTTGTTCATCTTATAACGACCTACAGAGAAGTTTTAAAACTGTCAGCTACCGAATGACCACAATTGTAAAGTTGTGGGAGCCACACATTAAAAAAAAAAAACTATATATGAATATGGTGAATCCATCACGTATTACATTTTTAGTTTCTTTTTTTAAAACTCTGTTTTGATAGCCTGATGATGGTCTGTTAAGACCGAAACATGTAGCTTTCTTGGATAACGACACGTTGCGGTGTTGAACGGAATATCAAAAGTCTGTTGCTGTGTGTGGCGTCAAATCACTTTCGCACTTCACAGGGCCTACTACCAGCACTCTTTTAGTATGACACACTTCCGTGTCATATCGAACTTCGCTGCAATACTGTGGTGAGCATGATTATTAAGTATATCCCTGCTCGTCTGGATACGTCAGTTGGCCATGTCCTGACTACAAGCTTGCACATTAAAGACCAATATGACGCTCTACTTCAAACATACCCATCCTGAGAGGAAAATTCGTGTACTTACTCGGCCTGTAATACAGGTGCGCAAAGGGTCAACAAACATGCATATCAGTGCCACAATCGACTTCAAATAAGGCGTATTTAATTATGAAATGGATAAAAATTTGCTGTATGTGTGAAAGAAAGAGTACAGTGAAGATATATGATGACAACAGGGATGTGCGCGTAGACGATCAGCAGCGAGCAACTTGCGTCAGCAAAACTCTTATACTTAATTAAACCAGCTACATGTTCTGTATTTCATATCAAGCCATTACCAGCATAATATAAAAATCACATAATGAATGATTACGTTTATTCACAGTACCAGTACTCTTTAAAAAGCGGGATCCCAGTTTATTTATATTATGCACCCCACAAAGGACGGTAGTTATATACTGTATATTATATTAAATTATATATTATAAATTATATTAAAATATTAAATAATTTTTCGGTGAGATCTGGTATGTTCTGTTGTCGGGAAGGAGTATGTTAAGTTATGGTACAAAACGTGATACAGTACTGTCATTTTACATTAAAAATACCATAAATTAATAGTCCGTGTCTCCAGAGATCTGCGGTATTACAGGATAGACAATGCAAATCGTTTCTACCTGAAACGTGGTCTCACACGCAAATCCTGTTTTGAGAGAAACGTAAATAAAATGAGGAATGTGTTTTCAAAGGTGGAAGGTTTATTGTTGCCATATTTCCGTCTTACTGACAGCTTGTTTTTGAAGCTAAACATTTACAGTTAAGATATACAAATAATGACTCTTGCTCAAACGCGATAAAATTGTACTGTTAATTTGCTCCAAATGACGTATGTTTACTTTGCGTGGGAGAACTGGCACATTTAAACCATCTTGACAATAAGTATTCCGATAGCCGAAGTGCAGTCTGTAAGAAAAACAGTGGATCACGTATGGTTTTCTCTGCTTAATTCCATTCCTGTAAAATTAATGTTTTTTTTACGGAATTTATTATCTTAAGGTTTTTTTAGACCTTATAATATGGTCGACACACACATTCATGAGTTTTTCTATAGGTCTGAGGGAAGTCTGAAGTATTTACAGCAACAGGGGCGATTACCAAACGCACTATATACGGTGGGTCCCACTCTACGCAGACAGGCTCATACAGTTTACAGTTACAACCCGTGATACAGAGTGGCGCAAAACTTACTTGACGCGGTACGTTTAACAACAGAAATACCGTGACAAAAAACTTTTGCACCACTCCGTATACAACGAAATGTGAGAATTAAAGACATGGGCGGAATGACACCACACGCATTATGCACTTCCTCCATTAACTTTGTTCTGAAATGCTTAAAATACTGAATAGTTTCTCAGCCAATTTCTCGACGTATCTTGCCGTAAACATTTAATAAATCAAATAAATATGTTCCCAGCACTGACACAGCCTTCCATCGCTAAGTTTATAACTGTGCAAGGTTAAAATAAAACTCCTCGCAGCTTGTCATGTGACATGCTACATGTGTGGAGGATTAAAATTGACGGCCATTAGACTAAACAAGCTTTCAATGGAACAAACATGGGAAATTGTAACTTACAACAACCAGACACTTCTATTCAGAGATTCGAGAAAATAATCCATCTATCTCTCCTTTCCCTTGCTATTGATATAAGCCGCACGCCCATATTATTCTCTCACTGATATTGTAGCCATGTTCCCAACGCTGACATTCAAATTGGGTTGTAGTCAAGGAGGTTGAAATGGAAGGGAATGCACTATACTACACACAGAAGTTAAAGCAGCGTTTCATGTCCAGAAAGTAACATACGTGAATAGATATGAATAAACCTACAGTAAGAAAATGAATTTATATTGTACGATACAACCGAGACATCTTCTCCGTAAATTCCGTCGTATCGGCTAAAGACAATGAAATATCTTCATGTTCGGAGGAAAAAAAGTGGAGAGTGACGGAAATGTTAGCCTCCCAACGACAGGTCTTTCGCTTATTCGCAGTGGCAAATGTCTCTACACATAGCACAATACACAAAAACTTCAAGAAACGGCATTAAAATAATTCGAACGCGGTATCTAGAGCTCAGTCTTGAATTTCCAAAGTGTTAAAGACAAGTGCTCATCCGAATCTGGGGTGATGTAACTCGAGGAATCATACCAAGTTTCTGCCAACATATCCGTTTTATATCACCAGTGTTTGGAAGAAACACAATGCTTTCATCTTCAGAATTCTTTCATAGTAAGCTTTATAATGAACGCTGCGAGAACCTCAAATGTCACACAATTTTATTCATCTGCATTATAGGCGCGTTCGCTATATTGCGAAAAGTGACTATTAACTCCTCATGTCTGTCCCTCTGTCTGTCTCCGTGTTTATGGAACAATTCGGTTCCAACTGGAAGAATTATCATGAAATTTCATATTTGAGTATTTTTCGAAAATCTGTCGAGAAATTTAAGTTTAATTAAAATCTGACAAGAACAACAACGGGCACCGTACACTGTGCACTGTACACTAAGGCCCACGTATCTCGCTCAGTTCTTCTTAGAATCAGAAAGTTTTTAAGCAAAAGTTGTAGGGAAAATCAACTAATACAATTTATGTTCAATAATTTTTTTTACAAAATCTTGCCTTTTATGAGAAAATGTGGAAAAATAATGTCGAGCCGGAGGCCACAGATGACAATATAGCGCATGTGCATTGCATGCTGGATACCTAAGACTACAAATACACATACCCAGTATATGTAATGCTTACTGCTTGTCCGCTGCAACAATGGCTGCACGAAAGTGCCCCAATTGCCTGTCTTGTTAAATGCTTCCTATATACTGTGTATGACTGTACAAAGGAAGCACAGACGTCATCAACAATAACGACCTGAATATCGCTTCGGAAAACTATGGTTTCAGATGGCTTGTTCTTGCCACCTTTAGACCTTAGAGTTTTAATGTAATTACAAATTAATAATCATAAAAAATTAGTGATATATAAATTCAAAAAATTTTTAGTACCACTGTTTCACACAGTACTACGGTTTTGTAGGTGAAATATGACGTGTTATATTTGAAATAGTGAAAACAGCACACTGGTACTAGTATGCATATTCAATGTTCCTCTTTCTGCAGTTGCCACGTAATGTAGGTCTACTTTAGCAACATGTCACATGGTGATAATTCTGCCATTGAAAGTGTTTCAGAATAAAGTGCTGAGGGAAATACCTGGGTCTGATGATTGGAGCGCCGGTAAATGCAATAGATTGGCAAGACATTTAACATGAATGAGAAGAAAAACGTACTCCGACGTCACCAGTAAATATACAGTATCCCATAGCTCCAAAAAACAACCAGACGGTAATGGGACTTACATTTGTAAAATGGTGAACCACCAATATACCGTTTTAAGAATTTTATATATTTTAACTTTTTATTACACAAATTGTATAACACATTTTAAGAGACAAATGATTCAATTTTATGTATCCCACTGTTGTAAACACAATTTGCACGTCACGCCCTTGGAGACAAATGATGAAATTTTATGTATTCCATGGATGTAAACACGATGGGCTCCCAGAGTGTGCATAGCATCTTGTGACTTAAATGACAAAAAGAGGCCTGAAGATGACTATAGTCGAAACATGTAACCTATGTAAATGCCTCGAGTAATAAAGTGGTTGTGCTGACGTACACTGTTTAGTATTATAGAATAAAAAGAAATTTTACACTGTTTTCTCCATAAGCTTAGAAGGAAAAGAGTGTCTGGGCAATATAGCAGAAGACGAGGATAAAATGGTAAAAGGATATTAGATAAAGATGTTATGAATACGTATATGTAAATTTCACAAAACTGACAGACGATATAACAGAGTGCAGATAGGCTACTTGCGAATCCAGCAATTAGCACTGAGGTTCCATGAGAACAATGTATTTGTTGAACATCTGAACATGACGCCCAACCAAGACGAATTTAATTATATATTTCTGAATCCGTTATAGAACAGTTACATTTGAATGGATGAATATACTTTATTAAATTAAATACCCTCCTTGTCTCACATTAAAATATGAACGTCAGACCACACAGGTCTTGGAAAAGAAAGCAGTAATATTGTTGTTACAGGAGAAACACTGACATTGATTTATGATCTTCCATTAATATCTGTATTGATTTGCAGGCTTCCAACAGGCTTTGTGTGGATTTATAGTTTATTAATAGCTTCGGTATGAGTTCTGTCGTTGCTCAGACATCACTCAGTAAATTTACGTGTTTAAGGGTAGATTTGTAATTTAATTTATGTGCATTTAGACTACTAGATATTACCCTACGAGCCTGTCTTTATGTTGACTCTGCCCTGACTAGGGGATTTAAAAGGAAGTAACTTTCTTGTGCGCCCTATACTTGTATATATGAATCGTATTCTATCGTTAAAATTAATGATTCGTGAACACATTGTTTGATAAGAATAGACATGTCCGCATTCTGTGTTTAGAAGCACTTTTCTTTCCCTAATGCATTTGTTGCGTGTTCCAGACATTCAACACTTGAAACGCATATAAATTAAATGACAATGAAACAGAAATTTCTTAAATCAGTAGGTAAAGCAATAATGTGAAATGGAACAACATTATTATAAAATGTGATATAAACTGCAGGGTCTGTATACCAGCCTCACTCAAGCAATGGACAAAGTGTATTATACTCTTAGTAGGTATTAATTTGCTGTACATTACTATTTCAAGATTGGTTGAACTGCGTATGTGCTATAACGAGATTTAAAATTTGCTCGCAGCTTGCAGAACTGCATACACATTATATTAAAAAAAAATAGGGCTGGTTCTAATGTACCACAAGTGTTCAAATGTTTCTTGTTTCGTATTCTAGAGACCAAGTATTCTGATACCAGGCTCAAACGAATTCAATTGGCCCATATTTTCTGTGGATCTTTCTCAGGCTGACTTGGCTGTGATCTGGACGTGCGAGAAATCTTGGTTCGACGCCCAGCAGGGGAAATAAATTTCTCTCTCCTCCAAAGTGTCCAGACCGGATCAAGGACCATTCCAGCCTATTCGACTTTTGTCGAGGCCTCTCTCCAGCTGAGGTATAGCGACAGGGGCTGAAACCGAAAACTCATCAAATACACAGCCGAAGTAATGAATGCGAGTAGCTGTACCTCCACGTCCCTGTATGCCTTCATGGCGTATACACGAGCCACTCTACCTTTGCCTCTATCTTAAAGACAACTGCTAGACCCATAAAATGTAAAACGATGGATAGCGAAACGAAAAAATACTGGACGGTTAATTTTTCTTCCGCCTCAGATTCCACTTCACGGAGAACACTATTTAGGCTAATATATTTAGATCGCCAACTCTTTCGGCCTCAGCTCGTACCTCACAGAAAATCCACTTCCGCTATAAAAACCAATCACACGAATGTATGTAAATCGTCATATAAAGTGTCCGTTATTTTGTCTGACTTTAACCGTAATCAGTAGGTGTCGACAAATTTTAATAGACTTCCCAAACAGGAAATTAAAAAAAAAATCGGTCAGGCGTTAAGAAGGACGGGCATGGCGAGGCTAAGAGTCACACTTCGCAACTTCTTGGCGAACAGGCCTAAAGCAGGAGCGGAAAAGAATTATACATTTAACAAGCAAGGCAAAGAAGTACGTTGTATGGATGTGAATGGAATGTACTGGCTCACGGTCTTGTAACAGGACGGCAGACCTTCAGAATGTGTGTGAGTTCATTAATTTAATTTATAAAATCAAATATAAAGCAATTAACAGCTTCTCTACGTTAGGGAATTAAAGTTTCGTATGCTGTTCTGTCGGTGCTCAAACTTGCACTAAAATGACAGCGCTTTGGTAAACCCGAAAACTCTTAGCACGTATATCCAGCAAGCTCAGTGAACTAGTTATCCGAAACTTGTTCCACACATACAAATCCCATCTGATTTCGATTCAGAGCGATGCATAAGCTTCAGTTTATCATACACGGGCCACGCCAGTGCCGTATTCATTCGTATGGGTAAGGGCTTAATAAACCACTCCAGTGTAAACAGGAAGGGACATTTTGATAGGAACGTTAGGGGTGCAATAAATCCTTACGGGCGAGGATGTATGACATCATCAATCACTATCATAGGGTCATCATAATCATCAAATGACAAAAGCAGCCCTGTAACAGTGTTACACGTTCTTATAACGCCCTCTCACCAAACGAAACGGCCCACTGCCATCACTCTATCTCTGTCACCCTCACTCCCAACTTCCTGTGCCTTCTTCCTTCTTTTAGACTTCGATGCATTAAGGTGGATCCCACGTCCTGGAGATCCAATATTAAGATGGATCTCCAGGAGGTGGGATGTGGGTATATGGACTGGATTGGGCTGGCCCAGGATAGAGACAGGTGGCGGACGCTTGTGAGTGCGGTAATGAGCCTTCGGGTTCCGTGAAATGCAGGGAATTTCTTGACTAGCTGCAAACCAGTTAGCTTCTCAAGAAGGACTCTGCACCATGGAGTATGTAAGTAAGTAAGGTCGATCCACACAGTGGGCTCCTGTGTCATTAAGGCTTACGCCAAGGAAAACAACAACAGGACTATGTTTGTTGAGCTAAAATACTAAACTGCCCAGCAGGCAAACTGAAATCAGCAGCAGCCGATAAGAAATTTTCAGACAACTGAACACAGCTCAAACGAATTCTAGCTGAGCACAAGTTTCAAAACAACTAAATATAATTTTACAGAGGACATCCCATTGTGTTTATGAACTCAAAAACAGACCGTTACCTTTAAATCAAACAAAACTTTGTTATTTTATTTAAAAAATAACATGTTTCGGTTTAAGAGACCATCATCAGGCCATCACTATAAAAATAAAATAAAAAAAAATAAAAAACAACGCGCAAACCTGTACAAATTAAGCTCGTGATATGGGATCCTATATGACTTACACAAAATTCATATAAAACTATATAAACATTTTAATAATCCTATACTATGTACACAACTTTTACATAATTTCAGGCCATGGTATTACCAAGTCCATGATTTTATATAGTTTTATAGGAACTTTGTACAGTCATATGTGATCCCATATTATGAGTTTAATTTGTACAGCAATGCGTCTTATTTTTAGAATTTTTGTAATTATGGTCTGATGATGGTCTCTTAGATCGAAACATGTTGTCATTTTTCTAAATAGAATAACCAAGTTGTGTTTTGAGGAAATCTGTTTGTTTTTAAAAAGTGAACACTGTTTTCAAGAATCAGAGTAAATGGTCGTTACGCAGATCTTTTCAGACAAATGAACGCACTCTAAAGAAAGGGTTGGTACGTGATATTTTCAAAGAAGAAAAGATTGTAATGAAAATATTTAAAAAACGAATATGCTTGTTAAGAAATTACTGTTGTGCAGAGATTCTGAAACATCTGACGACTGTCCACGAGTAAACCTGTTGTTGCACAAACAGCTGTAAATTAGCAGAACGTATTTGTCAAGATGTAGCTGCTATGATGTAGGTCCTCAAAGTTGAAGACTGGTTGCTAAAAAACATTTAATCGGATATCGTAACCAACATTTCTTAAAGTTTCCCTCTCATTTTTTAGGTAAATGGAGGGACACAATCTGAACAATAATGATGAAGGGAAGACAGGCTGTTATTGTAACTCCCTTTTGTCAAGGCACAAGTAAGCAATTCTTGCAAAGGGCCACACGACAATCCTGGCAGGGGATCGATACATGAAAGTAACATAGTGCTTTCCTTCACACAATCGCTTTCAGCTTAACTAGCTTGAAGACTCAAGCCGGCGGAGATATGGCGCCATGTCGACTGATAGTTCCTAACGCGTCGGCGATATTTACTGCCTGCGTCTTCAGGAGACAGTAGTTCAAGGACAGTGGGCCTTCTTGGACTACTGTGGTCCTAAAGACATAATGACACCAGTCCAAGACTTCATTACTATAGCCTTGAAGAAGGAAATATCAAGCTCTTCCGAAACTATTCACCAACCAACACGGCTTCATGTTCCAGAATACTTGACTCTTCATCAAAGCCGGTGTGAGAATCTAATATTCCGCTAACATGATTATTGTTTATAACAGATTTAAAAGCTACCTTGTTTTGTAACTAACACGTCATGAAGGCGTGTAGGAGAGTGGAATTAAAGCTTCATGCACTCTTCATGTAGGCAGTCTACCATATGGAGGTGAGATACTAGCCACCTACACACACAAACACACACACACACACACACACACACACAAACACACACACATGAGACCCGCGCGGAAGAGATACAAAAAATAAAAAAAACAAAAATACAAAAAATAAA
>Ga0136643_10014384_pt1 | contig 11873 bp, 7 predicted proteins | sample TergutLab28metaG_FD_96883 | JGI IMG/M metagenome (GOLD analysis project Ga0136643, IMG submission 96883) | Labiotermes labralis P1 segment gut microbial communities from Petit-Saut dam, French Guiana - Lab288 P1 (version 3) (version 3) | ecosystem: Host-associated > Arthropoda: Insects >...
AGCTGTATATATGTATTGGGGGTGCAAGTTAAGTCTTGTTAGACTTTGTGATAGTGACTTTGGAATTACTCCCGCAGATGATATTACTATCGGGATCACTTGTGCTGTCTTTTGCTTCCATATAGCATATATTTCATTCGCCAGTTCTTTGTACTTGTTTTATTATTATTATTACTATTATTATTATTACTATTATTATTATTATTATTATTATATGTGTTATTATTATTACTATTATTATTACTATTATTATTATTACTATTATTATTATTATTATTATTATTATTATTATATGTGTAAGGAGGGGAATTTCCTTGGTTATTTTTATTGGAATAATTACCACTAGGTTTTCATTGAGAAATTTATATAATGCAGAGATCTTCACCAGATATTTTCAGGAAGATATGAGCCACTCGTAGATATAAATTAGATATAAGTACCATAAAATACTGGTGGAGAACATCAAGAGAAAGAGCCACTATAAATCAATAGGTGCAAAGTGCAGGATCGCCTTCGTACGAGCCTTAAAGCGATAGACCAGGAAGGCAAGCAAACCTCCCCAAAAGTACGCAGTGAAAATTTTCAACAGTTGGCTGCAGTGGGTTCTCAAATTTATGTGTCGGGTCGGTGCTGAATATGAAGATTACGTAACAAGTTGCATTCTGGTATTCTTGAATTAATCTTTCGTCGCTGTGACGTCATTTTCTATTTTCTGTCCTTGTGCTGTTATTTTATGAAACTTAACAAATAGACTTGTTAAGCAGTGTCAAACGACTGACCCAGTAATGTTCATATCTAGTTGAAAACTGAGTTTTGTTCATGGTAAGAGTTTAAACTGCGGGCATTCCTTGGCTGTGGTTCGCTCTGGTCTTTTAATTTCCTGATTTAATGTCGCAGTGAGCAACAGAAATCAGTGCGCAAAGAAATACACTTGGTTTTGGAAAAGCATAGCTTAAGTTTACGTGATAATTTACAGTTGGATGGCTGATGAAGGCGACGGGAAATATCGTCTTCCATGATATATGGCACCCTGATGTGGGACACGAGGTTAGGGCAAATTCAAGCGGTGTACTTCATTGATTATTGAACAAAATTACGGATTACAGTTCGGCAGCTGCTGAAGGGAACGGGGAGATTTGTCTTCCATGATATATGGCACACTGATGTGGGACACGAGGTTAGGGCAAATTCAAGCGCTGTACTTCATTGGTTATTGAACACAAATACGGATTAAACTGTTACAGAAGTCAAGGAATGCTTGCTGTCCTGCAGTGCAGAATATTTCTTCTTCCAGTTTGCTATCCAAGAATTTAAATATTAAGATACACAGAACTAGAATTTTGCCTGCTGTTTTGTATGGGTGTGAAACTTGGTCGCTCACATTGAAGGAGGAACTTATACTAAGGGTGTTGGAGAATAGGGTGCTGAGGAGAATATTTGGACCTAAGAGGGACGAGATAACTGCGAAGACGAGAATACTGCGTAATGAGGAGCTTAATGATCTGTACTCCTCACCCAATATTGTGCGCGTGATAAAATCGAGAAGAATGAGATGGGCTGGGCATGTATCACATATGGGGGAGAGGAGAGTTGTGTACAGGGTTTTCGTGAGGAACCCTGAAGGAAAGAGACCAGTTTGAAATCCCAGACATAGATGGGAGGATAATATTAAGACGGATCTTCAGGAAGAGGCATATGGGAATATGGACTGGATCGAGCTGGCTCAGAATAGGGACAGGTGGTGGTCATTTGTCTATCTGCTAAAGAACCTTCGGGTTCCATAAAATGTGGGGAATTTCTTGACTAGCTGAAAACCTGATAGCTTCTCCAGAAGTACTCTGTTCCATGGAGTGAGTAAGTAAGTAAATAAGTAAGTAAGTAAATAAGTGTCGCAGACGTATATGATAATACAACGGACCTTTCTTTTATGTTGGTACCGAAACCAACTGATGTGTGACAGACAGACAGACAGAACAGCAGTGAAATAAGCTTGGAACAACAAGTAGTCTGTTTCCTAAGTAGACATTTCTATGCTGCAAAAGAAGCTGAAGTCCCTGTTACCGTACTAGAGGCACAGTACATGGGAGAACCTGTTTCAATTATCGAGTACTAGAGTGAAGCACTTACAGGTAACTTAAAAGGCAATTTTATAGAACACAATCTAATAAATGTCTTATTATAGCATAATTTGTGAAGATGGGTCAAGTATGCAATGTCGCTAGCAGTGTGCTGCTGCAGTTAAAGGGAAGGTGCCCAGAGGAAAGTGAGACAAGAAATCCGAGTTCTAAATATTCATGCACCTAACCGCACGATTTTTCTCCCATTTCCTGCTCTCAGTTTCTAACCATTTTTCTCTCCTTTCCTTACTGTTTTTCTCGATATTTTCGCTACCATTTCCTGGTCCTGTTGTTCAAATTTTTGTATTTTCTACCTTATCATTCAGCTTTTTCTTATACGTTTGTTTTCTGTTTTCATTTCTCCTTATTTCTCTCCTACTCTTCTTCCATTTATTTTCCTACTTTTACTTTTACCTTCACGTATTTTGCGGCCAGGCTTCACGCTCCACTGCCTCTTACTGTTTGCCGCTAGGAAGATGCGAGATGCGAGTTTTTAGTCTTCCGTAACTGTAAAATTTAGTTTCCCATTCACCTGGAACATGGCGCCGTGTGGCTTGGTAATTGGTATCCGATGTTTTCAGACAAGGTTCTGGTTCCGTCTTCAAGGTTCGAGACTTTCAAGAATAGTACCTTTTCGATACGATGTCTTTATCCCGACTCAACTGAACAGGTGAGCCGTTGTCGTCTGCGTGAAGGCGTCCCATCGATGTACCTTGCGCGCAGTAATGTAGTGTTCGTAGTAACAGAATAGGGCGAAGCTTTAGAAACCTCCGGGAAAACTTTTTAAAATGATTCGTCATTGTTTCCTTTTGTTTCCCCGTGTGGGGTTTCGTGTTTTGACTCAATCCCTGAAGACCAGTACCAATTTGGCACACTGCCAAGCATACTGGCGATTTATTCTCCTAAATACCTAATTACTCCACCAGCGGTGACCTACTGGACTTCCTCCAGCCTTTAAGTGGCCTGTGCAATAAGAAATCGACTGTGAACTTAAGAACCAATTATCATCAACAATGTAAGAACGGCGCTGGGTTACTATTGATTGCCTCTTCCTAAAGACGTCACCTGCCGACCTTCCCTACCTGTTCTTCTGACGTCAATAATATCTCGCCCAAACAGTACGGCGGTGCTGGTCTTGGCATTCTCTTCGGCTTCAATCTTTATACCTGTTTTAGCCATTTCTTTCGAAATTCCTCTGTTTTTTTTTTTACTAAGTTCTGATTTTCTTCTCTCTTCTTTATGTTGCCGTTTTATTTGTTATTCTACACACGCAATACTGAGGACTGTATATTCCAGTCTTTTGGGGTTCCTCTTCTTAAATAACCAGCCTTCATCACCGTATATAGCATAGACCGATCTAATTAGCCGTGATTTAGAGTAAGTACTTTCAGGTCTATTAACCCTTTAAAAGCCGAGATAAATCCCATCTGCCAACTGCTGGTATTATTTAGGAGCTCACCATATTTTCCACGTTAGCGGGTTAAGGGTTATTGTGTCTTTAAAAGTATCTTAATAATAAAATCCATTTTGATTCAGTATTAATTTCATGGTCGACGGCAGTACTCGCGCAGTCTACGTCGTGGGTCTGCGGCCGCTGGTTTCCTGGGATTGTTGGTTTGAATCCCGCCGAGGGAATACATGTATGTCTCCTGTGTGTTGTCAAGTCTCTGAGTCGGGCTGATCACCCATCCAGAGGAGTCCTACCGGCTGTATGTGTATGTGTGTGTGTGTGTGTGTGTGTGTGTGTGTTTGTGTATCTGCACTCATCCAGAGGAGTCCTAACGAATGTGTGTGTGTGTGTGTGGTGTGTGTGTGTATGTGTGTGTGTGTGTGTGTGTCTGAGTGTGATCGTGAAGCTTCAAAAATGGGGAGTTCCTGGCCCCAAAGGGCCTGCTACGAAAAATAATAAATAAATTTAATTTGCTTTTCCCTTCTGTAGTCCCAGATAAAATTCCCTTATCCTAACACGTCTTCAATACTTACTTAACTTAACATAGTTTTTACCCATTTTAGTCGAACAGACTGATTAACCCTTACCCTGCTAACGTGGAGAATACGGTGAGCTCCTAAATAATGCCAGCAGATGGCAGATGGGATTCAATTCGGCGTTTAAATGGTTAAAGGTAAAAGTATTTTTTTCATGTCCACGCCTCAAAAGCATATAAAAGGATTGGAGGTTTAGCTCCACTCACTATGAACCTCGTCGCTGCAAAGGGAAAATTTTTAGTTTATGATCCGGCAGCTTTAACCGTGGGGAAAGTAACTGCTTGCTACTGAATAGGGGAATGTGTGAGTCCCAAGGGCGGTGTGGACGATTTGAACAAGGAGGAACTGTTTCCTCCTACCGGGATTCGAGCTCCGGACCCTCAAATCCGTAGTCAAATCACTGTACCTACTATAGCTTCTTATTTAAATTCTTAGGGATAACGGGTTCGAATATGAATCGGGGAAACCGAATGTCCTTACTGCGTGATTTTCATTCTGTGTAATCGTCCAGATATTAAATTAGATTTGTGCACAACCACTTGTCCACACATTTTCGTACCGGGGTGCTGACAAATCCTTAGCCCGACCAGGAAGGAAGCAAGCTCGGAAGCATATCAGGGACGCGCGTGATTTCAACAAAATCGAGACGCGAGCCGTCATCAAATTTATTTCCTGCAAGGCAAAGCGCCGAAGGAAATTCACGCCATTCTGACAGAAACCTTAGCTTGTTTCCTTCCTGGTCGGGCTAAGGACTTAGCAGCACCTCATGTACGTCTGTACTGAAATAAAAATCCAAATACACGTAGTGTGAAATACTTGATACATAAATGAGAGAACTTAAATAAATACATGCTTAAAGTTATTATCAGGCAATTGAATTGTATATGTACATTTTGCAAAGAAGAATACATGAAAATGTTACACTTTAATAAGGAATTAATTTCAAAACGCATCATAGTTTGAAGTGCTTTCGTTCAAGAAATGCACGAAATTAGGCAATATACAAACTATTTACACAAAATATATGTGTATATGCTCACGTATAATATGTTTGGATTAATTACTCAGAATTACGCCTACAGCTTCAGCTTCAGTAGCTGATGCAACGTACCTAAATCAAATAGTAACTTCTTACAAAATGAAACGTATTTTAAGCTACAATTTTCACCCCAAGTACACATCGTAACTCAACTTATTTCAGACTAAACATGTCAACACACACACAGACAGGCATATTGCCATTAAGCGGTGTCCTCTGTACCGTTCATCATCAGTCTGCAATTTCCTCTTTAAATAATAATCCACCTTGCTGTGTTGTGACATCTGTTCCCTGAGCGGCATCAGCAAGAAAGAGACAAAACAATTAAGCCTGTGTCTTTTTAATTAAAACCTGAAACGGACCGATTAATTCTGGCAGTCGTTTTGTTATAATTAGACTAGCGTTGGGATTTTTTTAAAAATAAATTATTAACTTCAAACGAAATTTAGAAGCTATTACATTTAGCATTTAAAATATAACTTCCCCCCCCCCCCAAAAAAAAATGTGCTACTGACCATAAATCGAAACTCGAGGAGACGGTGCGGTCTGCGGCCATGATGTGTCATAAAGCATGAATGGGAAACTGTTTTACGGCTTTGAATAGCTCATTGGCTTCCGGAGAAGGACAATACTTAACATCAAGCATAACTTTAATTGTCATGGCGTTGTATTTTGGTATCAAAATTGCTGTTCTCAGATTACAGAGCTGTCAATTATATTTAGACAATGGGGTTAGGTCAGACTGTCTTGAAGTGCTCTAAATGCAGGCATGAGTACAGGATATACGGACAATCATGTTCCAAGTGATTTGAAGATATTTGGGCCTAAGAAGGACGAGGTAGCAGGGGAGTGGAAGAAAATACAATACGAGGAGCTTTGTGATCCGTACTGGTCACCAAATATTATTCAGGTGAACAAATCAAGTAAAGTGAGATCGGTGGGGAATGTAGCACGAATGGGAGACAGGAGATGTGCAAACAGGTTTTTGGTGGGGAGACATGTGGAAAAGAGACCGCTTGGAGGAACTAGGTGTAGATGGGAAAATAATATTAAAATTGATCTTTAAAGCAGTAGAAAGAGAATATGGATTGGATTGTTATGGCTCATAAGAGGGATATGCGGAGAGCTTTTGTGAATGCAGTGATGATCCTTCGATTTTCATAAAATGCTGGGAATTTTAGACTGAGAAACGGACACCTTCTTACGGAGGACTGTGATCTGTAGACTCAGTTTGTTGCAAAGCTAATATTTTTGTTTTTAGCGCATCAGCCTCCCTCCCACCCTCCCCCAGTGGGCCATGGCCCCCTCATTCACGAGGTTTCTAGATCACACACTCAGACGCACCACAGTCGGTAGGACTCCTCTGGATGAGTGATCAGCTCGTCGCAGAGACCTCTACCTGACAACACACAACACTCAAAACATACATCCATGCCTCCGGTGTGATTCGAACCCACGATCTCAGCAGGCGAGCGGCCGCAGACCTACGCCTTAGACCGCACGGCCACTGGGACCGGCGCACAGTTAGTTAGTTAATTTTAGTTAGTTAAGTTAGTTTAGTTCTGTTTACTTTATAGGTTGGTTCGTTGTTTGGGTGATTGGGTGGTTGGTCAGTTCGTTAGGTTGTTAGTTGGTTGGTTAGTTAGTTATTTAGTTAGTTGGTTATTCATTTATTTAATTAGTTTGTTGGTTGGTTGTTATTTAGTTATTTAGTTGGTTGAATATTCATTTATTTATTTAGTTTGTTGATTGGTTAGTTAGTTATTTAGTTATGTATTTACTTATTTAGTTATTTAGTTGGTTGGTTAATTGGTTATTTAGTTGGTTAGTTAGTTTGTTGGCTGGTTGGTTAGTTAGTTAGTTAGTTGGTTGGTTGGTTAGTTAGGTAGTTAGACGGTTGGTTGGTTGGTCAGTTGGTTGGTTGGTTGGTTGGTTGGTTGGTCAGTCAATCTTGCCCTCTGTTCTGCAGTTTACCATTAATTATCTGAAAGAAATAATGGCCAAAACTCCAATTCGTGGCGCAGACACACGTAGGCGAACCAAATTTGTTGCATTGTTTAATTAAGTTAAATGGTCCAGGCGTAGACTGAAGGATATTATTAAATTAGATCGTACAGAAGACAGTTTGAAAATATGGACGGATATGACAAATGTGGACGAATTTTAAGGTGTTGAGTTGTTGGTGGACGGCAGATGGGGATGACTCAGTGGCGGATTTTGTTTTCAGCTGCCTCAAACCGCAGGGTCCTCCTGCCACATTTATCATTCGGTGCATTACACCGGGAGGAAAAAAAAGGGACCTTAAGATAACTAGGCATAGAGAGAGAAAGATAAGAGTAAATTGGGTCGACTAAAAGATGGTGCATTGGAAATAGTTAGATTGTTACTGTGTAGCGGCGTTTAGTGTTCAAAACAATCACAAATCTGTTATAATAAATGGTGATGAATTTATTGACAATACCAACGACTATCAGATCTTCAATAATGACTCTTATGAGTGTTGTTGCTTGTGCTGTCGTCTTTACAGCACGACACGTTTGAAACATTCCAGTGTTTAAGCATTAATACGCCCGCCTCTCGCAGCTTTAGTGCTGTATAAGCTTGCTCTAGCACTCAGCATGTAGAGTGGGCCCGTGGGAATTCTGCTTTGGTTCCACGTCACCGTCTATAACGTCACAGAGAACTGTAGACCACTAGCAGCAGTCTCGCTGGTAGGATACCTCACTCGCCAGAGGGAAAATTATTTTCTCCTGTAAGGATCTCTGTGTGATGAAAGAATCTCATGGCTTATCAATTTCCACACAGCTTTTTGTCGTGTCGCTTCACATTAAATAAACAAATGACACGCAGCATGCGAGGAGCCGTGTTTTCTGCTCTGCACACATACAGGGAATTCATTAAACTGATTTAGAGGTTCTCCACGAAGTATAGCCATGAAAATGTAGAGTTCTTTAATGCTAGCCTTCTTGTTTCACAGAACAACCCGTGAACCACACGTTGTTACACAGAATAAATGAGCCACACGTTTCACAGAACAACCAACAAACCGTATGCTATCATGAGTACAGTGTGGTATTTCCCACATACAGGACGATCGCATAAAGAAACGAGCCCTTTAACTAGTACCAGAGTTTACCTTAAGGCTACCAGAAGCTCCACCATGTGTTCTTATTGTGCTTAACAACGGTAAAAATTCATTTTAAAAATTATACATTATTTGCCACACTTTACTTCTTATCGAGTTGAAATCAAGAAGGGGAAAAATATGTAGAACCTAATGGGAAAATAAGAAATAAGAGGTTATGATAGTTACATCCAGAGAATGTGGAATATTTCAACTATTAGGGAAGCATGCACACGGGAATTAAATTTAGTACTGCTGTCGCAAGAACAGTAATCAACGAGAAGAAACTTAGTTTCGCCAGCAAATTGGACTTAAATTTGGGGGACAAAAACTAGTAAAGTACCACATATGAAATATAGCTTTGTGTGGTGCTGAAACTTGGACACTTCTGAAAGTAAATCAGAAATACCTGCAATCTTTTAAAACGTGGTTTTGGAGAGGGATTGAGGATAATATTTAGACCGATCATGTGAGAAATGAAGTAATACAAAGGGACACGGAGGAGATGAATGTCTTGCAAATAATGAAAATAAGAAAGGATAATTGGATTGGTCACATATTGTACAGAAACTGCCTTCTAAAATAAGATTTTAGAGGAGAAATGGAGGGGTGGATAGAAGTGTAGGGAAAACGAGGAAGGAGATGCAAGAAGCTACTGGATGACCTTGAGAAAAAGAGAGGATACTGTAAATTGAAAGAAGAAGCAGTAGATGGCACTCTGTGAAGAACTCGCTTTGCGGTTGGCTATGGAAATGTCGCAAGACAGACAGGAGGATTACGAGTGAATAAATACGTATGAAATATCAGTGGGAAAGAGTCGTGGTATCTTAGTCGGTACAACGACTAGGCTGTGGGCTGGAGGATCCGGTGCTCGAATACCGGCACGGGAAAGAGGTCCCTCTTCCACAAAACGTCCATAACCTCAATGGGGCTCACTCGGCCTCCTGTGTAATTGCTACCGATGTTCTTTCCCGGTGGTAAAACGGCCGGAGCGTGAAGTTGACCACTAGACTTCTTATGTTGCCGCGGTGAATAATGACGGAAGCTATATTTCTACTCTCCCTGTATGTCTTCGTAGCATGAACAAGATCAACTTTACTATTATTTCAATGGGGAAACTTCAGGCACAGCGGTCATTGTAGTCGCTAGCCAACACTGTTGGTGGTTGCCACTGGCCATAAGCAAATAACTGGGCGAGACTTGCACAAGACATCAAGTTGAAACAAACAAAGACAAGAATGGAGCTCATTACAAACAAATGAACTAACTCTAGTCCCCTCTATGAAAGAGTATAAAACAAACCTAAAATCACGTGGCCTAGGCCTGCTTAAGCGGTATGAAGGCAAGATGTATTGTGTCACAGAGTTAATAACTAAATTCCCGCAGTATTCCTGTTCATGTGACAGGCTATATGACGCTGTTTTACCTGAGCCAGCGCCATTAGCTAGCTGTCAACTGATAACAAAATGGGGGACACGTGGTTATGTTTTTCGCTCTCCATAACGCGTCCTGCATGTACAGCGGTATAATTTCAGAATTTCTCCTCCTGACAGACACAATCATGGGAAATGTCGGAATGCAAAGTGGCCATGAATTAAAACAGAACAAGGGAGATGTCTCATCTTTCGATATACCTTCTGTACTACGTCACACATTTGACCAACAAATTCTGTACCGGTTTACGAAATGACAATGGGTGTCATTTCACCTGTCTCACTAATATAACCCTGCGATTTTAGTCAAACATGACAAAACACAGTGCAACTGAAGAACATACTTCCAATTAACTTATTTCTCTCAACCAGAATTTCTAACGAGGGTGCTGTGCCAATTTATAACACTAACGCCACTAATGCAGAATCCTATATCAATTCCAAGTTTTCGTTACACGTGCAACAACAATATGGCAGCTACGCGAAATACGTATTGACGTTTCCGGCTAATGTAGATATAAAATTTGGTTACTCCCGCCAGATTTGTGGAATACTTTATGAACACAAACACAGGCTGATCGAAAAATCACTTAACACCCAAATTTAACAACAGAACTGCCTACATACGAAGACTGTGTGAGACAGTGCGTGCAAGAGTTACCTAAAGACTAGAGATAAGGTGACAGGGCAGAGGAAAGATAATTTGAACGTTTCAAATCGTCAATAAACGTAAGTAGGTTTTTATAGGTAAAGTTAAATTAACGTAGATTGAAGAAATCCAACAAGATGCAACAGTATGCAGATATTTATTTACTGCTAAATTACTGTACATGTTTCGGGCGTTCATCGCGTCCATCATCAGGAATACATAAAACTGTAGTTGCAGCCTCTGTTACAGATCATACTGTCTGGGGGACAAACTTCTTCAAACGCGACCACGTGGTCACGTAATAATAATAATAATATTATTAATAAACCCGCAGACAGAAATGTTGTGGGAAAGGAAGCGGAAAAGAAGTTAAAATACAAGAATTTGTGTATAGAGATACAGCGAATGTGGAACCTCAAATGTACGATTGTACCGGTAATAATTGGAGCCACTGGAATAGTAACGAGAAGCTTAAAGAAAAATTTGGAAACTATACCAGGAAAACACTCGATAGATTCACTACACAAGACAGCTATACTTGGAATATCACACATAGCCTGAGCGGTGGGGATCACCGCTGGTTCAAGAGAAGTACCAGGAAGAAAAGGCCTGTGACAAGAGACATACATATTGTATAATAATAATAATAATAATAATAACCATGTACCAAAATCGTTTGAAACAAGTCGTGAAGGTAAAGTCAACTAAAGAGAACAATAAGTACCAATTGTTATATATATATATATATATATATATATATATACACGGTGCACCTGCTTATGATGGACTATGGATACGTCCTAAATATGTAGAGGTTGATAGAAGAAATATAGTGATGATAAAGGTTGCATTAGGTTGGTTTTATTGATACGAATCTTGAAGGTAAGTTGATCTTATTATGGAATCAAAAGGTGCAAAACCCCAGAACTATTCCTAACAATAAACCGGACATCATAGTCCGTGACAATGAAGAGGGAACATGTACGTTAACAGATACTGAAATTCCCGGAACACAGAAATGTGATCAAGAAATAAGCTGAGAAGATTCTAACATTTGAACACCTTACAATAGAAATTCAGTGCATGTGGAATGTGAAGACCAAAGTTATACCGGTAATAACAGGGGCGACTGAACCCGTCTCAATGTCGCTCAGACAATACCTGAGCAACATAGCGGAAGAGCACAAAATTAAGGAAATATAAAAATAGCCATATTGGGCACTGCACACACATACTGCGGGAAGTGCTAATGTAAAAGTACGAAACATATTTCACGCACAAAATAGCACTACATTTAGCACAAATCGTAAATAGAGAACAGCTGCAACACCATATACCTTAGAAACATGATTTGTTTCAGGTACATAACTATAAATACCCTACATAAAGGCGATAAGAAGGACAATAATAATAATACTAATAGCAGTGCTTCAGGCTGCATCCGGATACCACACCAACCCAGCCAAACCACAACGTAACACCAACACACATCGAACCAGAACAATACAACCCATGAAATAACTCA
>Ga0136643_10014385_pt1 | contig 11873 bp, 12 predicted proteins | sample TergutLab28metaG_FD_96883 | JGI IMG/M metagenome (GOLD analysis project Ga0136643, IMG submission 96883) | Labiotermes labralis P1 segment gut microbial communities from Petit-Saut dam, French Guiana - Lab288 P1 (version 3) (version 3) | ecosystem: Host-associated > Arthropoda: Insects >...
AGCGCCAGCTGGGTGCGGTTGCTGACCTGACCCTGCCTGACCTGGCCTGACGGGGATCTGGCCGGTTGCGGCCGCCGTCGCGGCCCGGCCCGGTCTCAGACCTCGGCCGCGGCGTCGAACAGCAGCGCCCGGAGCCAGCCGACGAAGTCCCGGTCGGACTGGCGCGGGTTCCACACCATGTCGATGCCGAGCCCGGGCAGCGGGAACGGGAACTCCTCGATCCGCACGTCGGCCAGCGTCCGCATGGTGGCGGCGACCCGGTACCGCAGCAGGGCGACGCCGCCCGCGCGGGCCACGAGGAACGGCACCAGCAGGAAGTCGGAGATCCGCTGGCCGACGCGGTAGGGGATCCCCTCGTCCTCCAGCACCGAGTACGGGAAGACCCGCCGGTCGGTGTCGACCACGATGTGCGGCTCGGTGGTGAGCAGCTGGAGCGCGCTCGCCTCCCGCGGGGTGTCCGGCGCGGCCACCACCACGCAGCGGTCGTCGTACAGCCGCTCGCGCGGATACGGCGAGAAGTGCCCCTCGGAGATGAGGACGACGTCGACACCGTCCTCGGTGAAGGTGGCCTCGTTCGGCACCGTGATCGTCCGCACCCGCAACGTGGCGTGCGGAGCGCGCTCGGCGACGAGCCGCGTCAGCCGGGGGCCGATCACGAACGCCGTGCTGTTCGTCATGGCGACCGTGATGACCCGCTCGTCCGTGGCGGGCGCGAAGCAGGGGAACTCCACGATCCGCGCCGTCTGTTGCAGCGCGCTGCGCAGCGGCGCGATCAGCTCCACCGCCCGCGGGGTGAGCGTGACGCCGCTGCCCTGCCGGACGACGAGCTCGTCGCCGAGCAGCCGCCGCATCCTGGTCAGGGCGTGGCTCATCGCGGGCTGCGACAACCCGACCCGCTCCGCCGCCCGGGTCACCGAACGCTCCTCGAGGAGTGCGAGGAGCGGCACCAGCAGGTTGAGGTTGACCGACGCCAGCCGGTCCAGCCCCGACGCCGGGGCGCCCTCACCGTTGCCGCTCATGGAGCGAACCCTACGCGGCCGCCCGGGCCATGCGACGCAGCCGGGGGAGGGGGATGCGGTGGTTGAGCGCCACGGCCGTGGCGGTGCCGTCCTCCCGCGACCAGGTCATCAACGCCGGTCCGCCGCCGGGCTCGCCGCGGACGTACACCGGTTCCCCGGCCCCCGGAAGGTGTCCCACCGCCTTGAGGGCCAGTCCGAACTGCTCGGTCCAGAAGTAGGGTTCGCTCGCGTGCGGCGGTGCGTCCTCACCGTGGACGAGCGCCCGGGCGGCGGCCCCGGCCTGCCCGATCGCACTGCTCCACAGGGGGATGCGGCGCGGGCCCTGCGGGGTCGGCAGGGCCGCGAGGTCGCCCGCGGCCGCGATGTCGGGACGGGCGAGGCCCCGGGAGTCGACCGGGACGGCGCCGTTCACGACGAGACCGGTTCCGGCGAGCCACTCCGTGTTGGGCACGTCGCCGACGGCCGTGAACAGGATCTCCGCCTGGAGGGCCGTGCCGTCGTCCAGCACGACCCGCGCGTCGCCCGCACGCCCGTCGACCCGGGCCCTGCCGGTCTCGACGACGGTGAGCCCCTGGTCCCGCGCGGCCGTGGCGAAGACACCGGCGAGGTGCGCACCGAGCTGTGCGGCCAGCGGCACCCCCTGGGAGACGAGGGTGACCCGGCAGCCCGTGGCCAGGCATCCCGAGGCGACCTCCATGCCGAGCGGGCCACCGCCGACGACGAGAACCGAGGGCCGGTGCGCCAGGCGGCGGCGCAGCGCCAGCGCGTCGTCGAGTCCGCGCAGCGTGACCTCGTCGGGCAGCGTGGACAGCCGTCGCGCCCGGGAGCCCGTGGCGAGGACGAGGCGGTCGTACGGCAGGGCGGCTCCGTGGCCGAGCGTGACGAGCCGCCGGTCGGGGTCCAGGCCGGTCGCGCGCACTCCGAGCAGCTCCGTCGCCCCGTGGCAGGCCGGCGGGAGCGTGTGCGAGGAGGTGTCCTCGCCGTCCAGGAGCAGCGACTTGGAGAGAGCGGGACGGCTGTACGCCGGGTGCGGCTCGTCGCCGACGAGGGTCAGCTCGCCGTCGAATCCGGCCTGGCGAAGGGTGTCGGCGGCGGTCAGACCGGCGATCCCGTTGCCCACGACGACGATGCGCCGCACCCTGCCGGCGCTCATCCGACCCTCAGCGCGGCGACCGGGCACACCCGGGCGGCTGTCGTCGCCGCGGCGGCGTCGGCCTCGCCGACGTCCTCGCGGTCCAGCACCAGCTCGCCGTCGTCGTCGAGGTGCATGAGCCGCGGGGCGGCCTCCTCGCACAGGCCGTGACCCTCGCAGCGGGTGCGGTCGACAACGATCCTCATGCGGGGACCACCTCCAGGACGGGGAGCTCCTCGATGCTCCGGGTGATGTTGCCGGGGACGCGGACCTCCGGCCCGACGACGAGGCGCCCGACGTGCCGGGAGAGCGCCTTGATCACGGCGTGCGCCTCCAGCCGGGCGAGCCCCTGGCCCGCGCAGCCGTGCGGGCCGTAGCCGAACGACAGGTGGTCGACCGGGTTGCGTTCGACCTGGAACGCGTCCGGGTTCCCGTAGTGCCGGGGGTCGCGGTTGCCGGCGCCGAGCAGGATCGCGATCTGTGCGCCCGCCGGGATGACGGTGCCCTCGACGACGACGTCCCGGGTGGCGAGCCGGCCCCAGACGTTGACGGGGGACCAGAAGCGCAGCACCTCGTTGAACGCACCCGGTATCAGGGACGGGTCGGCGCGGACCCGGTCGAGCTGGTCGGGATGCGCGGCGAAGAGGGCGACGACGTTGCCGATCGCCGCGACGGTCGTGTCGACGCCGGCGCCCAGGTACTGGTGGATGATGTGGCCGGCCGTGCCCTCGGGGATGGCGCCGCGCGCCTCGGCGTCGAAGATGCCGCGGCCGACCGAGCCCTCGGCCAGGTCGCCGGCCGTGACCTCGGAGCACCATCCGTACAGCTCCCCGGCGATGGGGAAGTTCTCGGCAGTGCGCGGGTTCATCGGGCCGAGGACCTGCATGGCGGCCTGGCCCCAGCGCAGCATGTTGTCGCGTACGTGGCCGGTGAAGCCGATCAGGTCCGCGACGACCTCCAGCGGGAAGACACGGGCGAGGGCGTCGACGGCGTCGAAGGACCCCGTCGCGACGAGGTCGGCGACCAGGGCGTCCGCCTTCGTCTCGATCCGGTCCTTCAGGCCGCGAAGGGCCCGCGGCGAGAGGTTCTCGGTGAGCGTGGCGCGCAGCCGGGTGTGCACCGGCGGGTCCGACGCGAGCGAGGTGCCGGTCAGCGCCTGGTTCGCCGCCGGGTTGAACGCGATCGACGTCGAGGAGAACGACTCCCAGTCGGCGAGCGCGTCGCGGATGACGTCGTACCGCGTCAGCGCGTGGACGCCGTTCCTCGGCAGGTGGACGACGGGCCCGAGTTCTCGCAGCTCAGCGTGGACAGGACAGGGGTCCAGAAGGACCTCGTCGGCGAAGAGGTCGACGTCGGAGGTGGGCGGAGTGCTCATGTCCTCAGTGAAGTGGCCGGCACCACATTCATCAAATGAATGCTTTACATGCCCGGCCATGCGCGCCCTGCATGTGGCGCGCCGGCGGCGGGTCATCTTCCCTCTTGGGAAACTATGTGACCATTGTTTTTTCGTGGTGTTCGTTTCATTGACGCCATGTAAACCAAACGGTTAACGTGACCGCAGCCACCGGGTGCAACGCGGCACCCACACCGGACACGTGAGGCAGTCATGAGCGTGAGCAGCAAAGTCGTGAACACCGTCCTGGGCCCGGTGCCGGCCGGGGAACTGGGTGTCGTCTCGGTCCACGAGGCCCTGCTGTCGGTGCTCCCCGGCGCCGAGCACGCCTTCGACATCACCCTCGACCGGGCCGGGATCTTCGAGACGCTGGCCGCGAAGCTGAGGGACTTCCGCGCCCATGGCGGCGGCACGATCGTCGACAGCACCGGCATGTTCCACGGGCGGGACGTCCGCCTCTACGAAGCGCTGTCCCGCACCACCGGTGTCCACATCGTCGCCTCGACCGGCCAGGGCCCCGAGGAACTCCTCGGCGGGTACTTCCTCACGCCGCAGACCAACCCGCCGACGCCCTGGCCGGCGGAGAGGTTCGCCGATCTGTTCACCAAGGAGATCACCGAGGGCATGGTGGTCCCGCGGGTGGAGCGCCGCGGCCCCGCCGGCCTGGTGGCCACGGCCGCGACGCGGACCGGCATGACCGCGACCGACGAGAGCCTGCTGCGGGGCGCGGCGCGCGCCGCCCTCGCCACCGGCGTCGCGCTCTCCTTCCGGTACGGCGCCGACCCCGTCGGCGAACTCGACGTCGTCCTCGGCGAGAAGCTGCCGGCCGACCGCGTCGTCGTCGGCGGACTGGACCGCAGGGACGCCGTCGCCTCCGGAGCCCCCGCGAAGGTCGCCGGCCTCGGCGCCTACGTCGCGTTCGACCGCGCCGGCACCGAGGACGGCGAGCACGTCACCGACGCCGAACGCGCCCGCCTGGTCGCCGACCTCGTGGCGGCGGGGTTCGCCGACCGGATCCTGCTCTCCGCCGGCGCGACCGGGGTGGCCGAGGGACATCCCGCGAACGACCTGCCGTACGGCCACGTCCTGACCGCCCTGGTGCCGCTGCTGAAGGCGCGGGGCGTCAGCGACGACGACGTGCGGCGCATCCTCGTGGCCAACGCGGGCGACCTGCTCGCGGTGCGGTGAACGCGCCGGCCAGAACCGCCGTCAAGTCCTCTTCTCAAAGGTGAGTGTTGTGTCGAGAGTGAACACCGTCCTGGGGCCGGTCGCCGCCGAGGAACTGGGTTTCGTGGCGATCCACGAGCACATCGGGTACGGCATGCCCGGGTCCGAGCTGGACACCACGTGGTGGAAGTCGCCCGAGGAGCGCTACGAGGAGACCGTTCCGAAGCTGCGCAGGTTCCACGACCTGGGCGGCGGCACCTTCGTCGACGTGACCGGCATCTGCAACGGCCGCGACGTCGACTCCTACAAGTCGCTGTCCGCGAGGACGGGCGTCCACATCGTCGCCTGCACCGGGTTCGTCGGCGGCGACACGGCACTGCCGCACTTCGCGCGCGCCGATGTCGACTACCTGACACGGCAGTTCGTCCACGAGATCACCGTCGGCATCGGCACCACCGGCAGCCTCGCCGGCGTCATCAAGGTCGGCGTGAGCCGCGGCGGCCGGATGACGGACCTGGACAAGCGCATCTACCGCGCCGCGGCCCGCGCCTCGCTCACCACGGGCGTGCCGATCCTCACCCACCTCGCGATCGACGCCGAGAACGCCGTCGCGATCTTCGCGGAGGAGGGCCTCCCGTTGGACCGCGTGCTGTTCGGGCACGTCGACGACGGGGTCAACGCCGAGCGGACGCGCGACGTCTGGATCGCGGAGCAGGGCGGCCGCATCGGCTTCGACACCTTCGGCTACGAGACCGAGTTGCCCGATCCGCCGTTCTGGGCCCGCCCGCGCAAGGAGCGCCTGGACCACTTCCTGAGGTTCATCGACGGAGGCCGCCGGCTGACGCAGGTCCTCGCCTCCGCCGACGCCAACTGCAGCCCGCTGGGCTGGCCGGGCGTCAAGGGCCACACCGTCAACTACCTCTTCGACGACCTGATCCCGGACCTGCGGGCCGCCGGCCTGGACGAGGCCGCCCTCACCACGCTCTTCGTCGACAACCCCGCCGGCTTCCTGACCATCCAGAAGTAAGAGAGACCCACCATGCAGTCCTCGGACCTGAAGAACCTGAAGATCGCCATCGTCGGGGCGGGATACGGCGGGGCGGCCGCGGCCAAGGCGCTGAGCCTGCTCGGCGCGAACGTCGACGTCTACGAGCAGGCGACCCAGATCCGGGAGGTCGGTGCCGGCATCGGCCTGCGCCCCGCCACCCTCAACCGGTTCCGCCAGTGGGGCATCTTCGAGGCCATCGCGAAGGTCAGCTCGCCGAGCGCGTACTTCGAGATCCTCACCGCCACCGGCGAGCCGATCATGAAGGAGGCGTGGCCGGCCGCCGGGGACCAGACCCACACCCGGCTGATCCACCGCGGCGACTTCATCGACGCCCTGCTCGGCGTGCTGCCCGAGGACATGGTGCACCTCGGCCACAAGCTGCGGACGGTCCAGGACAGGGGCGAGGGCGCCGTCCTCACCTTCGCGGACGGTACGACCGTGGAAGCGGACCTGGTCGTGGGCGCCGACGGCATCAAGTCGGTCGTGCGGCAGCAGCTGTTCAGCGACAAGGGCCCGGTGTTCTCCGGCGAGCACGCCTACCGTGCCGTGGTGCCCGTGGAGGACGCCCACGGGATGGTCGTCGACGACAACCTGCGCATGTACATCGGCCGGGGCACGAAGGTCTACCTGCTGCCGCTGCGGCACCGGGGGCAGGTGTCGTTCGACATCACCGCCCTGTGCCCGGACGGCACCTGGTCGCCCCAGGTCACCAAGGACGACCTGCTGCGGACGGTCGACGGCTTCGACCAGCGCCTGGTGGACATCACCCGCGACCTCGACATGAGCACCGTCAACATCCGCGCCGTCTACGACATCGACCCGGTCGACACCTGGCACTCGGACTCCGTGGTCCTGGTCGGCGACGCCGCCCACTCGATGCTGCACCACCAGGGCCAGGGCGCCAACTCGGCCATCGAGGACGCCGGAGCCCTCGCCGACGCCCTGCGCGAGGCCGGCTCCCCGAAGGAGGCGCTGGCCCGCTACCAGGCCACCCGCAAGCCGGTCACCGACACGCTGCAGGCCGTCTCCCGCCAGGGCTGGACCGAGGACGAGATCGACGAGGTCTTCCCCGGCCAGAAGCCCGCGGCCACCGCCGTGAAGGAGTGACGTCATGCCCCTGCACCCGAAGATCGCCGCGTTTCTCGCCGGCCTGCCCACCTCGCCCGGCGGCCCGCTCGACCCGGCCGCCCTGCGTGCCGCAGACGAGGCGCACGTCGCTCCCGTCCAGGAGCGCCTGCCGCTGCACTCGGTGGAGGACATGACGGCGCGGACCGCGTCCGGCGACGTCCCGGTGCGCATCTACACCGCGGCCGAGGCCGACGCGCACGGCCTGCTGGTGTACCTCCACGGCGGCGCCTTCTTCCTCGGCAGCCTGGAGACCCACGACCACGTGGCGCGCTCGCTGGCCAGGGAGACCGGGCTGAAGGTGGTGTCCGTCGGCTACCGCCTGGCTCCCGAGGCCGCCTTCCCCGCCGGACTCGACGACTGCCACGCCGTGGTGCGGTGGCTCGCCGAGGAGGGCGAGAGCCTGGGCTGGGACGGCACAACCCTGGCCGTGGCCGGGGACAGCTCCGGCGGCAACCTCGTCGCCGCGGTCGTGGCCAGGGCGCACGACGAGGGCTTCGACCGGATCACCCACCAGATCCTCTACTACCCCTCGCTGGACCTGGACTTCGACGCCGACCGCTACCCGTCGCTGCGGGAGAACGCCACCGGCTACGGGCTGGAGACGGCGGGCCTGAGGCCCTTCAACGCCTTCTACCTCGGCAGCGGCGCGGACCCGGCCGACCCGCTCGTCTCACCGATCAAGCGGGCCGACCTCGGCGGGCTGCCGCCCGCCCTCGTCGTCACCGCCGAGTTCGACCCGCTGCGCGACGAGGGCGAGCGCTACGGCCGGCGGCTGCGGGAGGCCGGGGTCGAGGTGACGTCGCACCGCTACCAGGGCGCGAACCACGGATTCGTCCAGCACTTCTCCTGGATCCCCGAGTTCCACGAGGTCTTCGCCCTGACCCGCGACTTCCTCGGCGCGCGCTGACCGGACGGCCCAGGAACGAGTGGAAGAAGGAGAGCCCATGACGCAGGAAGTCACCGTCCACCCCCTGGTCTCGCCCTGGGGCCGGTTCGGTCTGTACAGCTTCTTCGTCGACGCACCCGAACCGGCGATCGTCGACACCGGGATAGCGACGTCGCCCGCCGAGGGGATGGCTCCGGCGCTGGAGGCGATCGGGCGCCGCATCGAGGACGTGCGCTGGATCCTGCTGACCCACGGTCACATCGACCACGTCGGCGGGGCCTTCGCGCTGTGGAACCTCACCGGCCGGCGCGCCCGGGTGGTCATCCACGAGGCCGACGCGCCGATGCTCCGCTCGCGCCGGGCCCACGTCGCGGAGTACCGCGCGGGCCGGGGCCGGTACCTCCGCGACCCCGAGGGCGAGGCCGGGGTGGCGGCCGCCGCGGACGCCGTCATCTCCGGCGAGATGGAACCCACCCTGCTCGTCAGGGGCGGCGAGACCCTTCCCCTCGGCGGTGGCGTCACCGTGTCGGTCCACGCGGTCCCGGGCCACACGCCCGGGTCCGTCGCCTACGCCATCGACGGCCAGCGGTCGGTCTTCACCGGTGACGCCGTCCAGGTCCACGGCGCCGCCAACGGCTTCCCCGGCTACACCGACCCTGCCGCCTACCGCACCGGCCTGGAACGCCTGCGTGACCAGGTGCGTCCGCGGAAGCTGTACCTCGGGCACCCGTACCGCCGCGCCGACGGCACGCCCTACGGCGTCGAACTCGACGAGGAGCAGGCCCGGGAGGCCATCACCCAGAGCCTCGACGCCGAGCGCCGCGTCGCCGAAGCCGCCTGCGCCTGCCTGGAGGCCGGGCCCGAGGAGACGGACTCGCCGTACTCGCCCTTCGGCGACGTCGCCGGCGCGCTCGGCTACACCGGCGACCCGTCGCTCGAACCGTCGCCGTTCTTCACCACGATGCACGCCTACCGCGAGCAGCAGCACCGGACCGTGCAGGACAGGAGCTCCACACCATGACCGACCTTCACACGATCCGGGCGGGCGCGCAGACCATGGCCGTCCGCAAGGACCTGCGCGTGCCCATGCGGGACGGCGTCGAACTCGCCGCGGACGCCTACCACGACGTGGACGACACGCCGCGGCCGGCGCTGATCGCGATGAGCGCCTACGGCAAGGAGTTGCAGGCCCTCGCCCTGACCACGCCCCCGCAGCGCCGGCCCAGCCCGATGTGGGACGGCTGCATCGAGGCCGGCGACATCGCCCGCGTCGTCCGCGAAGGCTACGTCCACGTCATCGGCGACATGCGCGGCACCGGCGACTCCGGCGGCGTCATGGTCGGCAACTACAACTTCGGCGGTGTTCCCCAGGGGCAGGACCTGTACGACCTGGTCGAGTGGGTCGCCACGCAGCCGTGGTGCGACGGCAACGTGGGCATGATCGGCATCTCGTACTTCGGCTCGATGCAGGTGCTCGCCGCCGCCGAGCGACCGCCGCACCTCAAGGCGATCTTCGTCAGCGGCGGCCACTTCGACTTCTACGAGACGACGTACCACGGCGGCGTCATGTGGTTCATGCCGCGCGCCGCCCGCGAGGGCCGCGGCGGGGACTCCGGCATCGCCCACACCAACGTCAGGTCCCGCATGCAGGACGTCCTCAGCCCCGGGGAGCTGAGGAAGCGCGTCGACGAGCGGCTGGACGACCCGGACGTGGCGGCCTGGCCGAACCTGGTCCACGTGCTCAAGTACCCCAAGAACCGCGAGTTCTGGTTCGACATCGTCATGAACCCGCTCGACGGCGACTGGTACGAGGAGCGCAACCCGATCACCCTGGCCCGGAACATCGACATCCCGGTCTACCTCCAGATCGACCAGGGCCGCGGCTGGACGGTGGACGGCCACATCGAGCTGTTCGACGTCCTGAAGGGTCCCAAGAAGCTCGACATCGGCTCCTACCCGCCGATGCAGTCGCGCCCCTGGATCGAGGAGCACGACACGATGTTCCGCTGGTACGAGTACTGGCTGAAGGGCGTCGACAACGGGATCATGGACGAGCCGGCCGTGAGCGTGTTCGTGGAGGGCTCACGCGAGACGGTCACCGCCGCGCAGTGGCCGCCGAAGGAGATCGCGTACCGGCCCCTCTACCTGCGCCCGCGGCACAAGCTGTCCGGCGAGCCCGAGTACATGGGCGCCGAACACGCCGCCCCCGACGGCTTCTACCAGGCGCCGCTCACCGTCACCGACACCGTGCAGGTGCTCCGGTGGAGCACCGAGCCGTTCCAGGAACCCACCGAGCTGATCGGCGCCGGCGCGGCGCACCTGTTCGCGTCGATCGACCAGGACGACACCAACTTCATCCTGCGCCTGTGGGACGAGGCGCCGGGCGGCAGGCGCCAGCTCGTCACCACCGGCTATCTCAAGGCGTCCCACCGGGAGTTGGACGAGGAGCGCACCACCGAGGGCAACCCGTACCACCCGCACACCCGGACGGTGCCGGTGGAGCCGGGGAAGATCGAGGAGTACGTGCTGCGGCTGTACCCGTTCGCCGCCACGCTCCTGCCGGGCCACCGCCTGGTGGCGGAGCTGTCGAACGACGAGCCGCTCGCCGACGCGCACAACGCCCTCCTGCCGCCGGACGCCTTCCACCTGCCGGTGGGCCGGCCCGTCACCCACAAGGTCTACCGCGACGCCGCACACCCCTCCCGGCTCGTGCTGCCGTTCACGACGCACAAGGCACCGGACGCGACCTGAGCGGGGCCCCGGCGTTCGCCCTGGTGGACCTTCCGGGTGCCGATCACCCCGCGCCGTGTTTCCCTTTCCCAGGGGACTCCCGGCGACTTCCCAGGGGAATCCCGGCGACCGGGAAGGCAGCAGGTCCCCGGCCCACGAGCGTTGGAGGCAGGCATGTCCAGAGGGCTTCGGGAGGGCCTCATCGGGGCCTCGGACAGCGCACGGTCGATCACCGGCCAGACCTTCCCCATCGACGGAGGCTCCACGTCAGCCCAGTGAGGCCGTCCCAACCTCCTTTCAGGAGCGGCTCGTTCGGTTGCCGCGCGGCGGCCCGGTCCTGACGACCGGATCGCCGACCGCCGCATGCGCGCGGACCAACTACCTTGCGGGGCCTACGAGCTGATGGTGCCTTGGAAGCGGTAGCGGTCGCCCCGGTAGATGGCCAGGGTGAGTTCGAGCGGCCGGCCGTTCTGGTTGTAGGCGAGCTGCAGCGCCAGGAGCACGGGCGTGGCGTCGTTGATCTCCAGGAGTTCGCGCTCGGTGGCGTCCGGTAGCCGGGCCTCGACCGAGTACTCCGCGACGCGGGGCAGTTGCGGCGGATCGGCGCTGCGCAGTGTCGCGAACAGCGAGGCGGTGGTGAAGTCCGTCTCGGCCAGCGCGGGGCACAGGGACAGCGGCAGGCGGTTGTGCTCCACCACGACGACCTGCCCGTCGATGGAACGCAGCCGCCGCATCTCGAAGACGGGCGCGCCAGGGCCGATGCGCAGCCTTTCCGCCTCGCTGACGGTCGCCGGCCGGACCGTCGAGTGCAGAACCCGGCTGCTGGTGGTCAGGCCGTGCTTGGCCGCGTAGTCGGCGAAGCCCTCGACGGCATGGGCGCGCCTGCCGGCGGTGTCCGGAGTCTCGACCTCGGCCGGGGCCGGGGCCGGGACCGCGGCGTGCCGGGTGACGAACCATCCGCGGGCCGCGGCGGACTCGACCATGCCCCGGGCCGAGAGCTCGGTGAGCGCCGCACGCAGCGTGACGCGCGACACGGCGTACCGCGTCGCCAGCGTGCGTTCCGACGGCAGCCGGTCGCCGACCTGGGCGCCGTGGGCCGCGAGATCGGCCCACAGACGCGTTGCGACCTGGGCATACAGCGGCAGTGCGTCGTCAGCCAGTAGGCCCCGGGGAAGCGAGGGGGCGGGATCCGCGGATGGAGTCATACCAGAGTAATACCAGATATCGACCATTGACGGCCACCCGCTAGGCCAGTACGGTTCGTGCAAGTTTGAACTTTGACCCCGAAGCGGTTCAAAGTATGGCAAGTCACGCAAGGAGCTGGTAATGGGGATCTGGCTGGACGACGTGGTCCAACAGCAAAAGGCCGG
>Ga0136643_10014387_pt1 | contig 11873 bp, 7 predicted proteins | sample TergutLab28metaG_FD_96883 | JGI IMG/M metagenome (GOLD analysis project Ga0136643, IMG submission 96883) | Labiotermes labralis P1 segment gut microbial communities from Petit-Saut dam, French Guiana - Lab288 P1 (version 3) (version 3) | ecosystem: Host-associated > Arthropoda: Insects >...
ACAATATCCAACCGGTACAGCGAAATTAATGTGACTTTTTATAGTGTAACTTTAGCAAGGACGGTATGGCTCCCTGATGATGGTCCTAGGACCGAAACATGTCGGAGCGTTTTAATGTTTTAATATGTAAATTTTATAAATTTCATATATGTGCAGTAGTTGGTATAATAATTGACTAAAGTTGGCCTTGTTGAAACACTAGCGGCAAAGAATTCTTGAGGTCCACAAATATCCTAACTGAAATATGCAGGGACTATAGAAGAGTCAGGAATTCAAATAAGACTACGTCGTCCGTTGCCTTTATGCCTTTGCCAGGAATGTTTGGTACGCTGTAGAAACGCGCATTGCAAACTTTCGACGCTTGCTTTCAAATTCTTCACAGCACTGCTAAACGGCCGCGTTTAGGGCGTAAAATCAACCGGGAATCTCTCAAATTACATTTGACTTACAAACAGATCGGAAAGTGCGCCTGTCAAGGCATTGGACTGCTAGCACGATTAATAACGTACGCTGCAATTTACAATAAAGATTTTGAAAACAAACTTCGCAGAACACATCTGACCGTCATTACATGGGTCTCTGCAATAAAATCCGTTGTAATGTGGCGTATTGCATGTTTATTAACAAACAAAAAAAATAACGACACTTTAGGTCACAATAAAGGTTCTCTGTTACATTTCTCACGAACAAGGACTGAAGCTCGTGAAGCACAGGTTCTGAATACCGACTGTCCCGAAGACGTGGAATTGTGTGGAACAAGGTCTACGGAAGTACCACGTAAGCGAACGTGCGGGGATAGAACTAGGGAAATCAGTCATACAAAGACGAATAACCCAGCCGTTGGTACCGTTTCCACCTTCAAATGGACGTTCTACACACAGATATCGTGCATTGCTTGAGAACAGAGTTCATAATAAATTCGCATTGGCGATGATGTGTGGATGCCTGTCTGTCCTAAACTCAATAGCTACTGATCAAATCCGATATACAATTTCTTTTCTGAACTGTATTTATAAAATTTAATCTTGATTCATATCGATTTGCAAGTACAATATGCACTACTAATCACCCTAAATCAAACTTTACTTCGAATTCATAGAGTTTTTACTTCTAAACCAATTTCAGTCAAGAAATTCCCTAAGTAATAACCACCTAACGCAATACAATGCAGCCAAACACACTACCTACAGTCACAGTGTATCTCTTCCTAACATTCCTTAATACTTGTTAAATAAATCTGCGCAACGCATCTTCTGAACGTCCTAGACTGATTATCGGCTAGCCCTCAGAATCGTAAATCCCTATATGTTGCCTATCGTCACGGCGTTCAAACGAAGTGTCTGTTGACAGTGACAGACAAAAAAATGATGAAAAGACAGCACGTGGGATTCAACGTTGATTGGCACAGATCTTGGATACCGCACGTAGCAGGACTGTCTCTTCCCGCAGCAAAGTTCACTAACAAGCCAAGACGGAAACATAACACAACCAATATGAAAGTTGTGTAAAACTTGTAGTTTGGAACAGGGGAAACTGACTGTGAACGCCCATAATGTCTATGAAATGCATTCTCCATATAATTCTGTAATTTCGTTCCTCTGCTTACCGGAATCGGATATAGGAGTTAAAGAAATTGGAGAATGCTTCATTCTTGTGTTCTATTTAACGGCTCGGTCAGTAGCTCTGATTATATTGAGTCGAAATGCGATTTGGAAGGAAACGGTCGTGACCTAATCGGGGTAGGATTCCTGTATTTGTCTGGAGGTACCGAGATAAACCGCGAAGAGCTTTAGTCAAGACAGCAGTTAAGCCGGCCGACATTCGAACCACGCACCAATCGAATACAAGTGAACAGCGTTACGTTATGTGTAGGTGCGATCTACATATTGTATCTGAATTGCTTTCCTTCGTCTTGCTTCTCAATTCCGATTGGTTCGTACCATTTTTCTTCTTTTATTAGATGAAATCTTGCATGATTCAATAGGCTTGTATTTTTTAATTTATAAACAAAAGCGTAGAGAAAAGTACAACTATATTCCAAGTACAGCACAATAACGCCCAATACATACATTCCTTCTGTGACGTGCACGTGTATTAATTTAGAGTAAGACAACATTTGAAGCAGGGTTGACGCCGTGTCGTCTGGTACAAATGTGGGACATTTCAGAAGACACTGCTGCCCCTACAATCATTATTAATCTCGGCACCAGATGAAGATTCGTGGTTAACTTCATGTCCCACACCTTTGTACCGCACGGCAAGATGTCCCTTTGCCTACTGGCACGACACTGGATGAGCTCCAGAGTTTATGGAAGACGTAGTGAGGATAAAACACTCCTTCCAGTGGGACGTTTCGGAAAGTAGACCACAAATACTTCGGAAGTTCTGAAACACTGTGCTGCATAAAGATGGAGATCAGTTGTTCTGATCATGAGAAAATAAATAATATTACATAGAGTAGAGGAAGAGAAAAATATCCTGCATAAAATAAAATGGAAAAAGGGTGACCGGATTGGACAAATCTTGAGAAGAAACTTTCTTCTAAAACACGTGGTGGAAGGAAAGATAGAAAGGACGGGAAGACGGGGAAGAAGACGCTGGCACCTATTGAATGAACTTAAGGAACACAACAGTACTGAAAACTGAAAGATGAATTACTAAATTTTATGTATGTTTGTCCGTGCATCGTTGTATAAGCGTAAAGAAGAAAACCAACTAGATGCTACTCTATGTTTTACTGCATTTATAATCTGTCCAACACGTTTCGGGCAGTTATATGCCCATCATCAGGAGCTCGAGACTATACTTGTGTTATTGCCGCATATGGTGTGTAGTGCCTTGGTTGCTGGTGGTTGGCGATCAGGAGCAGAGCAGCAGGTTATGCGTCCGGGATGAGGGAAATTTCCCTCATCCCGGACATGTTGAGCAGATTATAAGTGCAATAAATCATTCAGTAGCATCTAGTTGGTTTTATTCTCTATGCTTATGAATTACTATATCGCACTGTCTAGATAATGTGCTTTGAATGATGCTATAAACCTGTCCCAAGACGGACTACGTGATGATGACGATGATAATGATGATGTGCTCCTCAGTACAGACCGTAGATTAGTCACTACCGTCTTAGCTACGCCGCATTCTACTGCCATTTACTTCCTACTTTACGTACAAAGTTCTTTTTTGCGATAAATCGCGTTTGTGGAATTCTAAAAAGTTTCATTTGAATTGCAGGGTAGCTGGAGGAGACCAGGACGTACTAAAATTGAGTGCGTACTCTCAGCAAATGTTAATGTACACCACTAATACGAAATGCGACATACAATCGATATTTCGGGGATGAAAGGGGCACACACGAACAGACACGACCTCCACGTGCATTCTTACACTTGTGCAAAGCGCTTACAGGAACCCGTAATAGACGTAAGCAGCTCAGCCGAAGCATGATAAACGCAAACACTACCTCGTTTGTATAAGTTATAAAGAGGAACTGACCTAATTTCTAGTCGGGTTCTAACATTCCTTTCAGACACTGCCAGCGGAACCCCGCGGATATTAAATACGTCGAATTAAGAACGCAAAAGAAGACGTGACATGAAACGAACATGAAAGAACACAGAGTTCATCAGTCCTCGTGAATATTTTGCTATTCTCGTCCAGTTCCGCTTCCTAACTTTCCGTCTTAATTTTCTTTAATTACGTTACATTTAGTGCTACACAGTCTCCTTTACCAGAAATCTTCAATTTGATAACAACTTTGAAGTTCAGGGCTGTAATTCATTACATATTTACTTTTCGTAATAATTTTTTATAAGAATTATCTTCCACGCGGTTTCCGTACGTACAGTACATACTTTCCCTTCCAATTTATGAGTCGTGTCCTGAAGCTCTTCCCCCTTTCTCCAAAATCCCTGCCTTACTTTAATTTCTTTTCAACTCGCCCTAGAAATTCAATTAATGGGAAATCAGCTTGTAAAAAGTCAAATCAAAGCGCATTAAGGAATCCTTCAAGACTTCAAATACGAGAAGGGGGGGGGGAAGGAAACGTCTTCTTTTTTTCATTTACTGTGCGGCATCATTTCGAAACTCTGATGGAAACCGGTATTAGAAGAAAGGGGAAAAAAGCATAAGGAACCCCCAGAGAAGTTTTTGCAGCTGTGATACCTTACTTTCAATTCAAAGATGAGAACATTTATATTTGGATCAGCCAGATGTGTGGCAGATGACAGGGTTTCGATATCTGGAGGCACACAGATCCTTCCCTTGGCCAACGGTGTATCCGGAATGGGCAGATGGCTCAGAATGAATACAGACAATACACTTTACAATCTTCTGGTAGTGAGGAGCCAAGCTGCGAGCAAACGTGCTGCCTTCGTCTCACAGCATACGAGCAAGAGAGGCAGCAACTTTCTCCCAGACGTTGTTATTCATATGCTGGGATTCACGGCCTAACACCTCGGGAAAACCGTAACTTCATAGGCACCACCATCAGACAGTCAAACTTGCATGACTTAAAAGTAAGTGACATCTCATCCTTCAGTTTCTCTCAAAAACATTGCTCATACTACACATATGTCTTTAATCAGGATACAGAAAATATTTCGCTAGTGAAGACATTCGTATCATGTATGGCATGGATACTGACACCGTGTGGCCATTTATGACGCACTGCCACAATTCGGAACAAACAGTATGAATCAATACACAATCCAATATATGCACTCTGTTAGAGACGATTTAGGACATATATAAAAAACTACACGTTTCAACACCGAGATGCCATCCTCAGGGAGTCATTATTACAGACGCATACAAGCCAAAGTGCTAATGTATGTTCAGTTCCTCCTCATAGGAACGACTAAAACCTTAAAATGCTAAAATACATAAAATTTATAGCCATAAATTACATTATTATTATATTAAATGCTAAAACACAGTAGAACTCCGCTTATCCGTACGCTGGTTATCCGAATCGGCTTGGCCCTGCGGGTATATTGGCCGAGAATTCGATAAAACTAACTTGCCTTGAAGTTACCAGTTATCGGATCAAATATAGAACAGTGCTATGGCTTCTAGAACTTCAAATCAGGCGCAGTCGAAAGGTTTAGACGCAGGTACATACTGTAAATAGTACCACTCGAAATTCAAACTGCCAATGTAGCCTATTTTCGAAGAAAAATCCAATTATCCGGATTATCTGAATATCCGGATGGCTAGCCGTCCCAATTAATCCGGATAAGTGGAGTTGTGCTGTATGTAGCAATAAGCCGCCACAACTGCCAGTTTTTGGTGGGGCTCATTGTTACGTACCTTAATATTTAGTTAATTAGTTAGTTATGTTACGTAATTTACACCTCCCGAAACGTCCGGCACAAAGCGCTTTCCGTAAGGCCCTAACGTTTGTCGAGAAATGATCAATTCACATCCTGTTCACCAGTTTCGAGCCCCGTCACATGACCTCTTCATAGAAGGCGCTGCAACAAACAGCATTACCCCGCGCTCAGTGACGGTACAGCGGTCGGACGGCTTTTGCACACTCCTCTATTGTGGATGTTCAGAGAGCGTACACCTTGCAACCTACTCTTCCCACACACTCTCGTATTGCAGTTCTGCTTCAGGATCTCAGGTACTCTTGCGAGTGTGTTGTAGATATGGACGCTCTACACTCTTCTTTCCGGAAGGTCGCGCGTTCGATTCCCGATGGTGCCATTGGAAATTCTTCATTGACATAATACTTCCGGCCGTACTATGGCCCTGGGGGTTGACTCATCCTCTAACAGAAATGAGTACCAGGAATGTTTCCTGGGGGGAAAAGGCGGCCGGTGCGTAGGGCTGACAAACTTACCACCTTCATCTCCGATTGTTTTGAAATCTGCGAGCCTCAAACTCCTGGAACCCTCAAGGCCTGCCCAGGCTTGTAATGGGATTGCTTTACCTTGCGCACTATTCTTCGAAAACATGGGAATTGCGTTTGAATGAAACAACGGCAGATCCTCTGAAGCCCTCGCACCAACCAAAGTGTCGACCATCCTGGCGTAAGAGAAATTAATTTCCGCTCGTAATATGTCAATGTCCGCAGCACTACCCCGCATTACAACCCCCTTTCATGTGGCATGTAATGCAGAGCTAAATGGATCTTCCCACATGACTGCTGATACATGAGTCAGATATCGGACAGGTTTAATGGTAATGTAGAATTCGATATACAGACAGGCATACACAGGTAATAGACATTGCGGTGCCCTGGAGTGGGACATCGTGTAATTTGGTATAGTCATCGGTGTTTCGGAGGAACAACTGCCTTCAACTTCAGAGTGGAAGTCGCTGTTGGAAGAATATTTCTCCCGAACGTAACACTGTACAAAACCACCCGGTGTCATATTACAGAACAACGCAGTATTTTACCGCTTTAGGTCTTACGTATAAGTACGTAGTGTCATTCACTAGCAATGGAAGGCAGTGGTTCTGAATACGTACTTTTTCAGTGAATCCCTCTGGTGGTTTAGTGTAGCTATAAAGAAGCTCAGTACCAACAAGTTGCACTAATTCCTGAATGCTAGAGCACCTCTCCATGTTTCGGCCACTGTCCATAGCCATCTTCAGCGACTATCAATACTTCAAGACGTATACAGCTTTGTTATACAGCTTGTCAGTTGTACATGGTATATATATATATATATACATATACATATATAAGGCCAATATGCTCTTAAAACATCAATGTTGATTGTCATGTTGAAACTATGTTAAAATTATTATGAAATATAACACAAGACAGTTAACAGAATCGGCTACATCCAAACATATTGATATAGCGAAATGTATGGATGCGGGAGACTTTAGTAACTGTCTTGCGCTGTAATAATTTTAGCATATTATTAATATGACACTAAACATTGACATTAGCCTATTTGCATTATATATATTTTTACAGTTTACAACTGACAAAGAGTATAATGACGCAGTACACCTCCGTAAGGATTGATAATATCTGACAATGGCTAAGAACAGTGGCCGAAACATGTAGTACTGATTTTACTTTCAGGACTTAGTGCGAGTTGTTGGAGATGAGATTGTTTAAATGTATCAAATGCACATAAGATGTAGAATATTAAGTAGTGTAGCTACTTATGTTTATTGGACCGTGCATCATTTGATAGTTGAATAAAGATAAACCAACTTGATGTCACTTGCTTTATTATTTCATTATTTAATGCTCAAGATGTTTCGGATGTTAGAACATCCATCATCAGGAGCTTGCGACTTATTTGTTGAGTTATTTCATGGGTTGTATTGCTCTGGTTCGATGTGTGTTGGTGTTACGGTGTGGTTTGGCTGGGGTGGTGTGGTGTGGTATCCGTATGCAGGCTGAAGCACTGCTTCATCCTGCATAACTCAACAAATAAGTCGCCAGCTCCTGAGAATGGATATACGAACATCCGAAACATGTTGAGCATTAAATAATGAAATAATAAAGCAAGTGACATCAAGTTGGTCTCTCTTTATTCAAATTGTGTAGCTACATTTTGTGCTACGATTTGTTTAAAAGCACTGTCAATATCAAAGACAGATTATATCGCTTTAAATAATAAAGATTATTTCATATAAATTAATAATAAATAAAGCAAAAGGAGTCTATGTGGCTTGATTTCATGTACTATGACAGTATCTGGCTACAGAGACTGACGAAAAGCTTTTCAGCATGGACGGACTCCGGGTTCAGAACGGAACCCGAGACCCCTGAATACGACGAATAACTAACCACTCGACGTCAATAATATATTTCCAAACCACTGTGGTAATTTATTCTCGTTGCGTTTCGGCCCGATTGTAGATAACGGCCTCCCCTTATGGGGCTAGCGATTACACTTAGTTAAGACACACCGCACTCGGTACGACTCCTCTGGGCAAGTGATCAGCTCGACGCAGACCTGACAACACACAACACTCCCAAGACACAAACATCCATGAAACCGGTGAGATTTGAACCCACAACCCTAGCAAGCGAGCGGCCGCAGACCAACGCCTTAGACCGCGCGGCCGCCGTAGTTATTAATTTTGTGTACATTCACATTTACTGCGGTTTAAGATTGTGGTCTTCTGGCATGTTATGCCGCGTAGCCTCATACATACGTGCCCATGTTTCGGATGTCTCCATTTCCAGGATTCGTTTCCTGCGGTTTGCTTGAATATGCCCTCCTACCTTACGTCATGAACCCTCCCCTCGACGCAAAGTGTCATAAACTATCTACAAATATTATCATATATGTGTTCTAAATCGTCATACGTAATTATCTTTTCATCCCCCGTTATGGAATGCATATAAATGACACAAGAATAGCCTACAATCTCACAACTGATTTACACGGTTAGCTAGCTTATTCATGTCCGCTTAAGTGCCGAAGGCGGATTTAAGGCGTTCTCCAAACGTCAGACATACACATTACAAGTTCAATTTTAGTCCAAACTTCTGACTGGATTTCTGTCTACATTTCTGAGGGTCAAGAATCGTAATCAACAAATCCTCTTCCACAACTCTGTCCTGTGTAACTCCACCATTCGTCTCACAAAAGACCATAAAAGCCTTAACTACAAAGCTATACGTTAGTATTGTTGGTCCCCTGCAATTCCAACGATCCTTTATCACATCCCTCTATTTTCTTACCCCCCCCGATCTGTCTTCCCTCCTTTGAACCCTTTCTTCCTTCCATAAGACGTTTAATTACTGCCTTTTCACTTTGTTCTATCATCACTTGCCAAGAACGGGGTTTCCCCTTTACTACATAACAATGGGGGGAAGAACTACAAATCTTTCAAAATAATTGACGCGAACGACCTGGCCATAAAGTTTCCTGCTCCTGACGCAGATAGCAGCACTGTCTTGTAAGTGAAACTAAAGCCAAACCACTGCGGTGGCTAATGGCTTATATTTGTATGCAGTGAATGACGCCGAGTGCTGGCACTACCGTGATCTGAAGTACACATGATAAAATTTGTTTAAGAATTTTTAGTACGATATACTCGTAGAATTATATAAACAAGAGTTCTGAGAAAGACCTTTGAAGCAAAAGAGAAAATTGTAAAAGAGGAGGGGGAAAAAGTGCCATGAGGGACTTCCCTAACCTATACTTTTCAGCAAGCAATATACAGGGATCAAATGAAAAGACATGCGAAGGGCGAAACATACAGTGTGCATGGTGGGGAGGAGTCTTAATCGGAAAATGTAACAGGAAAAAAATCGGCTGCAAGACCTACGCAAATGGGAGCACAATATGACAACACACTATCGTCTTATTGGTTATGACACTGCGTAGTAATGAGCCCTATGCGCCGTTACATCTGCCTTGAACAGGAAGGAAGCAAACTTCTCCGAGACTTCGTTGACAAGTCACGATATTCACTCACCGTTAGACTTGCGACAGGCCCAAAGCATCTTCCACAGAGTGCGATCGAGAGTTTCCTCATTCAATTTCCATTATTTTCTCGTTTCCTTAAGGTCATCTAGTAGCTGCTTACGTTTTCCTTCTCCTCATTCCGTCCCTTTTATATTTCCTTCAAAAACGTGTCTTAGAAGGCAGCTCCCACGCTCCCAATCCAGTTCCTTTTGCTATATGTGGTACATTCCTTTCCTCCTTGGTTATGCGCGGTACTTCATTTCTCACACGATCGTTTCTACTGATCTTCTCTATCCCGCTCCAACACGAGATTTAAAACCTTTCAAGGCATTTCTGATCTATTTTCTGAAATGTTCAAGTTTCAGCACGACAGAACTATGCTCAAAATGTAGCACTTCACCATTCACTTCCTTAAATTTAAGCCCAATTTGCTAGTACAGTCCTTATCAGTAACTCAGAGCACAGAAAGTTTTATAAATACATTATGTTTCACCCTGCCGATAGTTATTAATCATGTAATGAAGTGCATTCATCAAGATGGCAGGCCCGCGTCTAAATGCGTAGCACGTTTTAGTGTAACTGTTACAGACAATAAAGCCGTATCTTAGACTGAAAAATCTCGTATTAATTGAAAGTGCAACACGACGAAAAAATATGCAACTGAAATTCTTACTGATTTCAAACCCTCAAACCTCAATTCGCAAAAGTACCTTACAGAAACAGATACGATAGATTATAGTGGATGGCTCTCAAGCATGCGGCAATGAACCTTTAGGCTACGTAAGGGGTGAGGAATTTCTTGACTGGCTGAGGAATTCTTAGCTTCTAAAAAACGGTTCTGCAGCATGGCTTAGATAGGTCGGTTAACAGTAACGTTATCGGCCCGTAAGTCTAGCAAGGCACGATGACAATTAGAAATGCTGTCGTCAATAACATATGAAGAAACTAAACTATTATAAGGATGATCTTTGAGTCTACGGGAAACTTTCTGTCACCTGTTCTCCATTGGGACTGGGGGTTGTCCAGTTGGCAAGTCCCGCCCCGAAACTGTGAGGTCTCCTCTTGTTGACGAAATCGACTGGCAAACTGTATTCGTCACACAGAGACACCTGCAACAGACAGACAGACCGACGACTCAGCACAAAACCAAGCAACTTCAAATGCAACGAAACAATATGATATTAGGACGAAAGTTTTCCTTCCTTTTTGACGAAGGTCGTAGGCCCGGTAGCTCAGTCAATATAGTGACTGACTATGGGCTGGACTGTCCGGGATCGAATCCCGGTGGGGACGAGATTTTCCGCCCGTCCAGACCGGCCCTGGGGCCCACCCAGCCTCCTGTAAAATGGGTACCGGGTCTTTCCCGTGGGTAAAGTGCGGCCGGAGCATGCTGCTGACCACTCACCCCCTTCTAGTGCCGCGGTCATGGAAGAGTAGAGCTATACCTCTACCCACCCTCTGGGCCACACCGGGCCTGTAATGGGATCACTTTACCTTTAATTTTTTGACAAAGGTGATGAACAGTTACTTTCTGTACCTTCGATATTAACCCGGGCGTAGGGTGTAAGACCCCCATCGGTTGCTGCGTATTAACAACACGATCTTCTAGAATGTGACGTCGTGAATTTTGGTACACGGTCGCTAAGTTACAGAGAAATGTGCGTCCCTCAAAAACGGATGCAGCAAGTTCTTCGGAAGCATTCGTCACAACGTATCAGTATCAACGGCGTCACATCTCAGGCGACAATGGTTATACAAACGCATCGTTACGAACGACGGTTCTGCGAAAGGAAAAACGTCACGGTCCAGCGAAATCAGTTTATCAAGGAAAAAAACTTACCACGAAGTAATAAGCAAGTCGGCAAGGCAGTCTTCATCTTGACAGACGACGCTGTGCTGTGTTTAATAACTTTGCACGTCCAGGAACAATTCGACCAATACAACTATCTTTCTCTCTCAAAATGAGTACTAATTTTACATTTCACTACGTTGCAATCTAAGGTCATCAACATGCGAAAATTTTACAATGCAAAAGAGGAAGGTTAATGGACAATTTGTTTCTCATAAGAGACCTATTCATTTCAAGAACGTTTTATTGTTACGATCTATAATGATCTATAAGAATTAACTTCATGTAGACTGGATTACATACTTGAGGGTTGTTTGACCGTGCATCTTCCTCATGATATAACTTGAAATGCCAAATTGATGCAAGTAGGTAATTTTATTGACGTATTCTTAGCTAACGATCTGTACTCCTCACCCAATATTGTGCGGGTGATAAAATCGAGAAGAATGAGATGGGCTGGGCATGTGGCGCGTATGGGTGAGGAGAGGGGGTTTATAGGGTCTTGGTGTGGAAACCGGAGGGAAAGAGGCCACTGGGGAGACCTAGGCGTAGATGCGTGGATAATATTAGGATGGATCTCCAGGAGGTGGGATGTGGGTATATGGACTGGATTGGGCTGGCCCAGGATAGAG